>Ga0228711_1002749_pt1 | contig 27191 bp, 14 predicted proteins | sample MedpolnodulmetaG_2_FD_177996 | JGI IMG/M metagenome (GOLD analysis project Ga0228711, IMG submission 177996) | Root nodule microbial communities from Medicago polymorpha collected in Santa Monica, California, United States - brown nodules | ecosystem: Host-associated > Plants > Roots > Nodule... | reverse complement strand
CCAACCACCAATTCATGATGATTTTTGGGATCAAGACATTTTTTCTCAACTACAAGATCATCAATCCCAACCACAAACAACACAAAACATTCATGGTTCTGTAATGTATGAATTTCTCGACACCCCCAACAAAATATCATCCAACCGCCACCATATACCTCCCCGAGAAATGCATATGAGCCTCATTATCAGTCAACTTACCAACAAAGTTCAATGCCAAACTTTGGTTACAATGACCCAAACCAAGCTAGCACGTCCAACAACAACTACTTCTCCTATAATGACCCAAACCAAGCTGGACCGTCCAACACCAATTACCCCCTACAACAATCCACAATACCCTATGTACACCAACCAAAATTACAACCACCCACCAACACCAACAAACATACTATCTCACTTCTCTCCGGCTTCATTGAACTCGAATGAACAATTTCTGGATATAGGATGGCCAACAAGGGAACACGATGTGTCGTTGTCGTTGGGTTATGGTAGTCAAATACAATCAACTACAGATAACATTGACGAATGCCAACATGACCCTCAAGTAAATCGTGGAAGAAATTGTCGAAGACGAGGGTGTGGGACAGCAGGGCATTTATAATAATTGTAGATTTTATGGTAATATTATTTGTTATATAACTTTTATTAGTTTATTAAAAATAAATTATTTTTTTATATATTATGCATGCAAAAACAGAAACCAATGCAAAAATTGTGTCCTTATTATACCCCGCAACTCCAAGTAGAGGGGTATTTTAAATTTAAAAAAAAATTCCGAAAATACCATGGTATTTAAAAATTTTGGAAAAAAAATGGCATGGTATCTAGCAAGTCCTACTTGCGGGACATTTAAAAATTTCGAAAAAAAAATGAATAAGTACCTCGTAAGTCCAAGTTCCGGGGTACAATAAGGACAAATTTTCGTCACTTTTTAGGGTACCCCGCAACTGCAAGTGGAGGGGTACCAGAGTGTAAGAAAAAGTAGGGTATTTTTGCAATTTTTTTTAAAAGTAGGGCAGTTTTAGAATTTTGGAAAAAAACAAGGACATAAACAAAAAAATTTCGACCATAGAAACAACAGACTAAACCATTTAATTTTTTTTAGAGGTAAATAGTCTATTCTAGGACCTAATATATAACATGAATTTTATAACATCGATTGCTCTACATGTCCGACTTTACCTAACAGGAAAAACCTAAAAAGTTAATTGTTGTGTTTATTGCTTTTTGAACAAAGGTCCGCTATCATGTTTTCTATGTTTTGCACTTTGCTATGTAGTTCTGTTATATGCACTGGTTTGTTTATGTCATACATCTTTATCCTTTAATTCCACCATATTTGGTTCTACATCTTTTTAACTCTTGTTTTTCTCATATTATTCTTTCTTTCAGCGCGAAGGTGAGTTCTACTCTGCACAAGGGGATATTCTGCTGCAAGCAGTTCGGATCATAGAAAGTCACCGTGTTGCTCTTGACGATTTTATTTAGTCACTAATTGTAGTTGGGTTATCTAGTCCATTTTTCAAACTAGAAATATGACTATTTGCTGATTAGCCCGGATCTAACTTGAACATTGAAAAAAGAAAATTTGTGACATGATTAAGTGTGAAAATGATAGCTACCTGTTTTTGTTTAGCGGGTATGTTGTCAAATAACTATATCAACCTTGCTTGATCAACACTCGTTAACAACCATTTATTTCATGTATATTCAGATCTTATTATTATCTTAAGGAAGTAAGAATTGAACAAAATCCATAAAAAGTTTGATGAACATTTATTGATCGTACATCTAAAGAAACAAACATACTACTATTGTAATCCTACGTCTTATCTTTCAAACATGCACTTAATTATAGAGTGAAGCATGGACATTTCACCAAAAGTGACATCTCTAAGATTAATCTTCCTTTCATATGGAGAGATTTAATCATAGTTTTTGGCTCCTTCCCCACATTCCTTAAAGAAACTTTTCGTGAATCTAGGCTCTAATTAACTCACAATTACAAACAATATATTTAGTATGAAAGACACTTAAACACCTTCAATGCGCTTATTAAACAATAGTTTAACATGAGTCTAACAAAACGGCACTAGATTATAAATAATGAATATCAAAGCAACATTGTGTTCATTCACAATCTTTGATGTGCTCCGGTAGTTGTGAGAAAGAGAAATTTATTAATCATTTGTTCTTGGAATTGGAATGTGAATTTTTCTGAAGCATTTGGACTTGTGTTCTACATTGGCCGGTGATTTTTTATGTTCTTCCGATTGATGTTTGCACACATACCATATAATTTTGTGGATCTCATGGAGAAATATTTATCATTGCCTTCAATTGATCTCGTTGTCTTGTATGGAATGAGCGAAACTCTCATTTTTTTCAACAAAGAATTGTCTCTTGATCATTGGCTTGATGGGAATAAGCTTCATTTTTGGTGGCGGTTGAAGGCTCAAATACCAACTTATTTTTTGGATTTTAATTTTTTGTGGTCTAATCCAGCAACTTGTATGAGTTATTCAATAGTATCTTAAAATCGTTTTGTTGGTTTGTTTTTTTTCCATCTACGTTTGTATGTACTTTGACTTTGTTGAGTCCATAATTTGAGACACACCTTATGCTTGAAAGATTTTCATTGTTTTTTAATATATTTCTTCCGGCTTGTTAAAAAAAAATGTAACAAGGGTCACATAATAAAAGTATTGGATAATACTAATTCTCGCAAAAGGAGTCTTGCGAGAATGCGAGTCATGAGTACAAAGCATGTGATCTAACAACTTTTTCACCATTCAAAATGTAACCCATTTGATATAAGCAGCAACAACAACAAAAAATGTAACACATTGGCATTTGTAAATTGAGGGATGGATTTCCTTGGTAGCATTTCTCAAAAGTATCATCAAACGTAACATATGCTTTTCAACGTGAGAAATATTTGGAACCAAATTTATTCTTGCCCTAGCGGAAGTGTACGAAATTCCTTTTTTGGTTCTATGTATACAACATATTTCCTTTTTGCTCCACATTTCTTATCTCGGATCACAAGGACACATATCTCTCCCTCTCTCTCTCCTCCCTTCTCTCTTACTCTCTTTTCCTCTCCTCTCTCTCTCTCCCTCTCTCTCTCTCTCTCTCTCTAGGTCTCGCATAAAAAATAAAGTAAAATAAATAAAAGAGTCTTTATTGAGATTTTGTGAGAGAGAGTGTGTTATGATTTTGTGAGAGAGAGTGTGTTATGATTTTTTTCTTACTATTTGTTCGCTTATCTTGAATAAAGACCTGAACTTTCTTCTTCACATTTTTTTTATTCTTCTCCGACACATAAGAGCTGAGAAAATATACATATACTAAGGTAGAGAGGTTAAAAAAATTATTACAACAATTTCATCATCTATTTTGTCATCAATATCAAAGACATCCTATGTATAGAATTCATCTAATTTAGATGACATTTGATCCACACTCCAATTCTCAAGGGAATGATATTCTAATAGTAATTCGGAGTTTGTTCGAGAGACAAGTAAAGTGTAGTCAATGATGGTTTCAACTAAGATTTGAATTCGAATTTGCCCGAATGATTCATCCTTATATGAAGTTCACATATAATATAATATAAGAAGGGTGAACACGTATGTGAGCAAGTTTAAATGATAGTAAGATTAAAAGGTTTCACAAATGATATTGTACACTTGAAGAGTGCTAGCAACACTCTCTCTCCAACACACGTTCTCTTGGATAAAATTCATGTGAGTTCCACACTTAAAGCTGCTAGCATTCCTCTTATACACTTTTTATAGAAGATCTTATTCTTTTTCCCAGTCATTCTCTCTCCACTCATTTCTCTTCTTTAGATTCGTCTTCTCCTAGCCACACCCCACTATCAACTCAAAATCAAACTCCATTTTTCTTTTTAAGCAACTATAATTTTGTTTGTATTAATGTGATGAATTAGGGTATCAGTGTTACAAGCAATATATATAATACTACTACTACGATTCAGTTTACAAATACTACCTCTTGCCTTCTTTTGTGTCTTGTATATATGAGATGTACTTTAACAATCTCCACCTTGACAAATATGAAACTCTTATTAAGATTTCCTCCATGACGATCACATCCTGGAAACTAGGGCAATACTCCCATACTTAACACTGAGAAACATGCAACAAATCCATGAAGTGCTTGAACTTGTCACTGATGACTGACTTGGTCAACATATCAGTTGAATTCTCTGAAGTATTAACATTTTCAAATAATTTTTTTTCACATGCAAGTAACTCCATGATCTTGTGAAACCTCATATCAATATGTTTGGTCTTGACATGATACACCTAATTGTTTGTCAAATAAATGACACTCTAACTATCACTTTGGGGTTTTGGCTTAGTTCCCCTGCTTATTATAATTTTTTGTCCCGACAAAAATTTCTCTCCACTAAATTTTAGTCCCTTAAAACTAAATATGTTTATTAATTCAAGCATAAACCACTTCCTCCATGTGAAAAATCGCTAATTAACATTAATTTTCTTAAAGAAAAACAGCACATTTGATGAAGCCTTGACAAAAGAGTTTAAATATAATTAAAAAAAAATTGGTATTGGTAGGAACTAAAACCGAGATAAACAAATATTTGTAGTGAATCGTAGTTCAGAAATTAATTTTCTTAATTTCCTACTAAAATCACTAATTAGCATTATTGTTTAGGGTTGATTAGAATCCTAGTCCTTAGAATTTGTATGAAGATAAGGATGGATGTGAATCTTAAAAGCGACGAATGAATGGTTGTTTGAAACGTGTTAATGTTTCATGTTCAGGATGTACATTACTGAAAAACTAACTAATTTATTAACCTTTTGTACTTGAGTGTCTAGGCAAATTCAAAGATAAAATCTCTAGTTTGATTTATTAATTTGTATCTTTGAAACATTTATTAGCAAATCAAATACCAATTAAAAGTGAAGAAGGACAATATGAGTTTTTTTGAAAAAATGAAGAGGTGGAAAGATATTTTTTCTTTTAAACGGTACAAAAACCATGCAACCGAAATGATAACCGCACCCTTCGAAGTGCATGCACGATACTCAGCTGTAACAATTTATTGTTAAATGAAAAAGAACATGATATAATACAAATATAACTAAATAGGGTGAATAAATTATGACCAACCATCTGAAGAAGAACAAGAAAACAGCCAGGTGGATCAAGGGGGTAATCCATGGCATCCCAAATATATTCAATTGTCTTCCAAAACCAACTTATTATACCATGGTGTGACTTTGTAACATGACCTTCCATACTATGCTTTTCACCATCACAACATTCAGCTCTCTATAAGGATTAAAAGAACATAAGCAAACAGAGTAATGGAAACATAAGCTTAACTATTAAAAAAAAGATCCAAACTGCAACTGATCAAAATAAATGAACAACAGGCGAGCATTTAAAGCCAAATGTTCAGCATATTTGTAAAATATGCAACTATGGTTTCAAATGAGAAATTAGCGAGTCTTCAGTATCTTGACCCAAGAGTTACGAAAAAGGATAATCGTAAGTTACAGGGATGATTATAGTAACCTAAGGTAAACTACATTGGCACACTCCTTGATTGAAATATAGCACCCATCACCTCTACTTTTGTACCCTTCTTACACATTGACACTTTTTTCCCCAAAAGAAACTGAGCAGGTTACTGCTTCTTTTATGACCAGACACAGTCCTCTAAAAAATAACAAAGCAAGTGAGGTAAATGTAATCTTCCAAATAATGAGGGAGTCAAATTCTAATTACTACGGACACTTCATATCAAAAGCATGTCCAGTGTTAGGCATCTATCAGTATCTCACACCAACACGATACTGACACTTTCAACTCTATGTTTTTAAATTACTACCAGCGATGCCGTGTGAGTGTCGGATCCAGTCTGCGTGTCAGTGATTCATACTTCAATATAATTACTGCTAACTTCAAGAGATGACAGTGCAATTCTCCTTAATACATATCTAACTTCTCAGTGTAGCTTAAGCCATACAGTTATACAAAGTGTGCCGTGCCAATAGCACTTGATGGCAATCATGCTTTATTTCATCTATGCCTAACAGTTGATTTTTCCAAATCCAAAGCCACAAATAGTTTACAAAATCAAAATGTCAAATCTAATAAGGCCTAATTCTGATTCCTATCAGTTTCTAGCTCCAAAAATCCTTTTAAATTTATAGATATCAGACAAAGTTAAACAAATCACATTGTACAAAAATTCAAATTCAGGAGCTAATTTTAAGTTACTATACTAAACTGGCACAATTCGAAAATCACATTGTACAAACATTCAAATTCAGGAGCTAATTTTAACCTGATCATTTTCTGTGACAGCTTCATCAAGAGAGCTTCTCGAGAAATGACACAAAATTCCTTGCTGAGATAAAAGTCCCTGAGAAAATGACTGCTGAGACATTTGTGATCACTGTTGTGATATCGCATGCAATCCATTCGATACATTGTTCTGCCTCCTATCACATTTTCCACAACAAACAAAAACAAAATCATAAATATTCATCCAGTTACAGAAACCTAAGATCGCATACTCAAAAAAGAAGCATGAATTTGAATTGAAGCACATGATTCAATTATAAATAAGCATGAATTTGAATTGATACATGTTATAAAACATGGCATTCATGGATGAAGGAGAGAAAAGCTTGGAAACTATTGTATTGATATATTAAAGTGTAATATTACAAATGAGTGAATTGACCCACTAATGGGGTGGTTACAACTATATATACTACTCTAGGACTAATACTAATTGTGACTTAACTATATCTCTAATAATCCCCCGCAAGTTGGAAGGTGTTCACAACACTTCCAACTTGGGATGAGAAATACAAAAGTACATCGAACAAAAGAAATAACAAGAAGAGATGCCGGAAACACATTGGCCAAAAGTATAGTCAACCACCAAATGCTTATCCGACAAGAGGAAACCAGAACTCAAGGTTTAACCGCTTGAAGGAAGAAGCAACAAATCAACGCTTAACCACCATTCGGCAGAAGCAATCATCAACAAAGCCAATTAAGGCACAACGCTTAACCACCAAGCAGAAACTATATGTAAAGTTTAACCACTTAGCAGAAGCACAACAACGCTTAACCATCCTTGGACAGAAGCACAACGACGCTTAACCATCCATGACAGAAGCACAACACAAGAAGTAAAAGTTGAAGGATGTTCGGGAAGGCTTTGAATGTTTGTGGTAGTTGATACATCGGAGATACAAACACCAAAATGTAGTATGTACATGTTTAATACAAATATCAAATAATAATGCCAAGATGAAGAAATATGATTAAACGAGTCTAAACTTTGATTACACTTTCAACACATATATATAACCAATGTTGTTTGGATTTTTGGAAACTTATTAATGTGCCATACGATGTGGGGAGAAGATTGTCCTAACATGAAAATAATAGAAGTTTATAACCCCTTCAACTTCATATCGGTTCCCTGATTCCATCCTTGAGAAACTGGACAAATGCTGCTATGTAATGATCCTGATGCAGCTTCAAGTTTCCAATAATTGCAACAGCTTCTCTTGTTTTTTAACTGAGTTCCTTTCCTTCCTCCAACACCATTGCTTGTCTAAGTGAAGTGATTTAGCGATTTCATTGGCTGGCGATGTTAAACTCTCTGGCGAGAAGTGAGCTTTCATTGTATTACTTGGTGATCCAAGGAATACTAATGTTGCGGCCGAGACAACAGAATATGATATTAGCTTTACATGAAACTCTTCTGCAATATCTACTATCAAATGAGGATTATAATCACATATTATCCAATTAGGTAACCTATTGGATACTAATTGTTTCACTGGATTTTCGAGTTTATATATGCTTGTTCTAAGTATTGAATCTTATCAAATGGAATGTCCATAGTTGCTTCAGCACCTTCTGGCAAGAGATCTTTGTTTAATGATGGTAATGGAATTTCTACTAAATCTATCAAATGTGATGAAGTTGACGGAATTTTGGGAAGTCTTAGAATATTTTTGGGAGTTGATATGTAGGAGACATGAACACCAGCTTTTGCTAAGGCTATTGAAAGTTTGAAAAATAGTATTAAGTGGCCAAATGCTGACCATGGAAGCATCACCACATGAATTGTATCCTCAGCCATTTTTTATGAATTGTATCCTCATAGCAACTGCAACATATTAAAAGTATAAATAAGCCTCTTTTTTTTCTTTCTTTTTCTGATGAAGGATTACTATAGGTCTGCTGAATCTGCAAGCACTTTGCTTTTGTATAAATAGTTACTCACTCTAAGTTGAGTAATTTTATTCCTTAAAAAAAAAAAAGTTGAGTAATTTTATGGACATTCTTTTTTTTATTAGTTATTTTACTCTAGTGTAAATTGTATATTATTTTTTTTATCAACAAGTTGTGATATATATATAAGTTTGACGGATGTCAACCAATAATATAAAAATGTTTTTCACTACTATCTAAATATCTAATCATATCTCATTATAGCGTCATTTTATGAGATATAATATCATATCTCATTATAATGTCACTCTCTAAGATATAATTAGATAATATACACTACCTTATTTGTTTAAAAAATAATTAGTACATATTTATATTTATTAGTCGAAGTTTAATTATATATAAAGTTGTTGATTGAATATAAATGAAAAAGAACTATACTTTAGGGATAAATAGTAAGTTGAAGGTCATAACTGACTACTAGCTAATGCCTAACCCAATCCCATTATTTGTGAATGCTGCATTATAATGGGATCATCGAGTAATTCCTCTTCTATTAAACAACAATGTAATGCCATAATTTTATTTTTTATTAAACATTGCTCGTAAGGGAAAAAGAAAAACACATGCTCCCACAAAGTGTTACATAGAGGATTGAGGAGCAACAGAAACAACAGAGAGTATAAATTTCTTAACATTATCAAGCAAAACTTGTGCCTTGGAAGGATCAAAGATTTCCACAGCATGATATCCGTCTTCATCAAAACTGGACTCTACATGCACCCCGCGTGCCACCAAAATCTTCGTGAGCTCCTTTTGCTTATCCACCAATGGATCCCCACCATAGCCATTAATAAAGCACCTTGGCAGCCGTCCGATCTTTTCGCCATATACTTGATCGGAAGTTGTTGGATTGCAATATTCGTGGTCCCGGTCTTTGCCCTGAGGCAAACACAGGGACCACATGAGATCACCAGCGGGTAATGGCAATATACGATCGTTAACCAAACGAAGCTCGGATTCAGTCCTCTGAACCCCACTAAAAAATGGATATTTCATTATGATCCCTTGGATCTTAATGGGAGAGAGATCAAGGTCGAGAGCACGTAGACCTGCAAAATAGGCTATGTTACCTCCGGCACTGTCTCCCATCAAGAAACATTTATCAAAGTCCACATGGTCTCTGATCCATGGATCAGATTCCGTTGGATTTTGAGCTTGGGATTTGAGCCAGAGAAGAGAATCAACTGCATCGTCGTAAGCTGCTGGGAGGCGATGCTCAGGCGAGAGACGATAATCAACGGAGGCAACAATGGCGGGGATTTGGGCAGCTAATGTGGAGCAGGGATGGTGGAAGATGAGGGAGAAAGGGTGGTAGAGGATGAAACCACCACCATGGAAGTAGAGAATGATGGGGAGTTTGGCAGCGGAGGAAGACGGTAGAAGGTTCGGGAGGAAGAGACGAATGGAGGTTTTTGCCGTGGCATTTAAGGGAATGTCTTTGGAGAGAGCCGGTTGCGGTGGCGAATTAGTGGGATCGGAGGATGGTGGCACTGTGGGCACAATGTAGTTTCTTGTTAGTGTACCATCAGGGTTGAGTTTGATTTTGAGGAATTCGTAGGGATCCATAGAGGAGTTTTGTTTGGAATTAGGTGAATTTGGTTCTGCCATTGTTGAAATGAGAAAAGGTTAATTCAGAGTCAATAATGTAACATGGAATTGTTGTACGGTTAACCAACTACTTTGAGAGTGGTCATTAATTTCTCTACGTTTGGCATTCATTCATGGTTGTTAATTGTGACCACACTATTGACAGAGATATTTTGCACGCAGTAATGTGTGGTGATTTTTTTTATTTTTGACAAAAAAAACTTGTGGCAATTTGTGGTGATTATTAAAGGTAATACATTTGTGTCAAAAAAAAAATAAATTAAAGGTAATACATGAGTTATGAAGAATTACATGAATTAAGGGTGTTAGCAGATTAGGTTCCATCCATTTTGACCAAACATATCATCCAACAAAGTGGATTTTCTCCTTTCAATTAGATTTTTATTCATACGCATGACAGGAATCGAACATCTGACCACATACTTAAGGAGACCAAGTTCTATGCCACTTGGATCAATCTAAGTCTCAAAGAGGAGTAATGATATTTGAACAACTAATTTTTGGGACAATCCTCTTTTTATGGACCACGATTTGCTGCAACTAATAAATCATGCAACTACAGTCGGTGATCGTTCGATCCAGATCGGACGGTCAGCATTTAACTTCGGTGTTTTAAGATTATATATAATAAAAATCAAATCGGATTTTTCTGGACCATCTGATCAAGATCGAACAATCTAATAATTGTGTAGATACGTAAAAAAAAGTGACCGTAGGGAATTGTAATTTCTTTTTTCTTCTTCTTTTGGAACAAAAACAGTAGAGGGAGAGATTGTAAAAGGACAATGAAAATATCACATAGAGTTGTCTTAAAAGTTGTCAATTTATATCATTACTCTAAAAAGAAAGTTCATGTAGCTAACCTTAAGGACAACTTAAATTCAATTTTTAGTTAAACAATGAACGTGGTTTGGACCCTAAATATTTACCTAAAACTGCGTGTTATAATTACAGCGGGATAGATATGTAAATAGGCATGGCAACAAAACTTGTACTCGTGAATATCCACCCAAATCAAACCCGATTTGACGAGTTTTATCCGCTTTAACTGGATTTTGATAGGTGTTTGGGTTTTCTGCAATTTCAAAACATAGGTACATGGCGGGTAACAAGGATATAGGTACACATGCCCAAACTCATCTTGGATGTAAGAAATTACTTTATTACCCTATTAATATAAATAGAAACTCAAACCCGAAACTGTTTCACTCATGCAGTCAAAATCTCAGTCTGTCAAACGGCACTCGTTCACTTCTCTTAGTTCTCTCTCTTCTCCTTCCACATCTCACACCCTCGATCTCTCTTTTCTCAATCACCGTAGCCGTCAATCGCCATCATCTCTTCTCAATCGGTCTCACTCTCCCATATTTACAACAAGAGTCACCCTTGGTCTCACCATCATCTTCATGTATTTTCTTGATGATTTATGTTTGACTTTCTTTTGGGTTATGTTTGATTTTGTTTTGGTTTATCCCAAATTAGAAATCTTCATTGCTCTTATTATTTTTCTATCCATTCTATAGTGAAACCATTTGTAATTTGGTTTGATAATTTGGATTACCGGTTAATTTAGTTTGTAATGTAGTTTGTACTTGGTTATGTTTTGATAATTTGGTTAGATAACTTGGATTATTAATTAATTTAGAACATTCATATTTTGGTTATGTCATGTTATTTGGTTTGATAATTGTCATGTTTTAAAAACTGACATTGATATTTAAAGGAACAACCAAATCATTCAATCAAGGAAACATTAAAGTAACTTTTTTGTTAAGAACTTTTATTCAGTCAAGGAAATGTTAATACAACATTTCTCTTAGGGATTTAAAAAACTTTTTTATTAAAAAAATGATTCGCTATGGGGACGAAGATGGCGTGGGATACCTAAACCCGTTGGGGTCAAGGATCGAATTTAATTTCTCCTCATCGTTGAATATAGATAGAACAACGAGTAAATATATGAGAGTCGGTGATGGAGACGGGGAAGGTAAAAACCGTCCCCATCCCGTAGGTAATTTTTGTTTCAGAGATGGTTTAGATATGTGGTGGTATATATACATAATTCGTACACTAATTTGGTTCGTAGTACATTCTAATGTATTAATCGGTACCCTATTTTTTTGGTAGAATAATCGGTGCCCTATGAATAAAAACAATTAATTTAGTTTTAAAAAAAATACCTAAAAATATTAATATCATCAATAAAAATTAACTTTGACCAATATAGTTTGTGGATAACAAAAATAAAATATTATTTCAATTGAGTGTTAATTAATCAAATTTACAATATAATATATTGATAGTTTTTTTAGTCAATTTTTTTTAAAAGACCAAAATTATAGTATATAATAATCAAACCAAACAAGTTCTCCCAGCATAATGAGAAATGGCGGAGCCAAGCACAACACTTTGTGGGCTTGTGCCCCCCCACTAAATTTTTCATACCATCATGGCTTCATCCATATTACACTACATATATACACTGATACAAATATCGTTTATTTCCTTCAAAAAAAAAATATCGTTTATTTATTTATTATATTTATTCAAAAAAAAAGTTTTATCAACTTTCCATACCTATGTTTACGAACCTATTAAACAAAATGCTTAATTACACTTTTGATCCTCACAATTTGATCAGCTCGTGAAAATGGTCCTGTCTCTTTCGAATCGAACAAAACCGTCCTAAACTATCATGTTTTTTGCAGTTTTAGTCCTACCTCCTATTTTCAACTCCAGAAACGCAGGTAAATGACAGTTTTAAGCAGTTTTAGACCTACTTCCTATGCTCAACCATGAAATAAACAAGGAATAAAGCATGTGGGTACAAGGAATCTACTCTATTTAGCTCACTAACCAAAAAAAACTCTAATTTGAAACATATCTTAGAAATTAGATTTTTTTGGTTAGTATGTTGAATAAAGTGGATTTCTTGTACCAGCATGCTTTATTCCTTGTTTATTCAATGGCCGAGCATACGGGTAGGTTTAAAACTGTCATTTCTCTGCGTTTCTGGAGTTGAAAATAGGAGGTAGGACTAAAACTGCAAAAAAACTTATAGTTTAGGGACGGTTTTGTTCGATTTAAAAGAGGCAGGACCATTTTCGTGAGCTGGTCAAAATGCGAAGACCAAAAGTGTAATTAAGCCTAAACAAAATCGTCTGGCTTCGCATCTCTCAACATCTTCTTTTATGTTCGTTTCATTTTTCTTAATAATTAATATATGATAATAATGTAATTATATATTATGGAAAAACTTAAGTGGTTTCGAATCAAAATGGGTTATCAATCTTTCTATTAAAATTACAAAATTAAACTTTGTTTTTTATTAGTCGTTTTGATTTTTAAATGTGTCCTTAGTTAGTTAATTTAATCTTTAAATATATTTTTCACTTATCAATTTGGTCTATACAATGAATAACAAAACAACCATTTGAAGATGTGTTTGTAGTTTTGATAGATTTCAAATATTTTTGTGAAAACACATCACTCATTTAGAGACCAAAACAACTGCTCCAAATTGGTATCGACCTCTAAAATAGTATTGTACATCCACGTCTAAATTGTTTAAAATTACCCTGCTACAAATTAGAATAGGGTTTTCAAATTATTTAAGATGCCCTGCTACAAATTTATATATACATTGCTCCCACTATTCAAAATTTCTGGTTCCGCCACTAATAATGAGTGTCAAAAAATGACATAAAGAGAGTTTACAAAGTCAAAGTATCAAAACTAATAATAATTATCGAAGATGATTAAGTCACGAATAATACTAAAGCTTTGAAAACAAAAGTGAAGTATTCCTCTTTTAACCACCAAAAATGCTAAAGATTAATTTTTTTACATAAATTTTGCAAATTTTCCTCTACGTGCTGAAAAATACGCCTGTTTTTTCTTTTAAAATAATTCACACACAAGAGAGTCAAATAATCTCCAGAGTCAAAATATTTTGCACAAAAGAGAATCAAATAATCTTTGGAGTCAAACCAACCTACTTTGAGAAGCTACCTAAATAACAAGTTCATTTAAACATCAGTAGTCTTATAAATAACAAGTTCTTTTATTATTTCACTTATTTACATATCGATTCTTTAGAAAGGTTGTAGGCAGATGTTTTATTGAAAGGGTTTTCTTTTTCGGTGTTAATCTTTCGATTCTTAAGGAAAAAGGTTTGGATTCTCCTAAACGATCCGTCTTAAGGGGAAACTCATCACCCACTTGAGTCTAATCACTTGATTAAAAGTGTAAAATATGTTATTAGCTATAGTTGACATTTCTTTGTCAAAAAAATAAGTACAGTTAACATTTCATCGAAAACAATAATTAACACTTTTTTTTTTAAGATATTAAGACTTTTTTTTTCTTCAAAAAAAACACTGTTTTAAAAACTTGTAAAACATAAACATTTGTTTTGAAAAACGACATTCCAATAAAAATAAAAAATAGTCCGAGAATAAAAAAAAAAGATAAAATAGTCACCCAATACTTATGAGATTTGTCATTAGAGAGGTAATTGAAATCTCACATCGGATATAGTTTTAAATCCATCACTATTATTGTGGTTAGTGCTCCTATTATCCAAAATAATTTCCTTTTACCCAATTTTATTTTAAAAAGCAACACATTTTCGAAATATAACATTGCTCCAAAGTGAGCATTATTTTCAATTTTTAATATAATTTTGATTACTTTTTTTTTTCAATTGCGGTCAACATTATACATTTATGATAATAATTTGAATTTGGTAAAAAAATTATTACAGATTTTTTAAAGAATTATCTTTAATTTGTGTGATATAATCAAATATGACCGTCATACTACCATAAAAGAAGTAATATATATATATATATATATATATATATATATATATATATATATATATATATATATGAGACAAATTAATTACTAATTACTATGAGCTCGTTCGTTATAGATTATAAAAAATATATATACTCAATAATTCAGAGATTAAATTTTAGAGATTTTTTAAAATACACTAAAGTTGTTTTGTGTCGTTTACCATAGTAAAAATTACTTTTTAAAAAAATTATCAATTATCAAAAATGATTTTTTGAAGAAGCAACTCAAAACACTTTCTCCATTGAAACAACTTTTAGATTTTTTTCCCCCTTAGATTCTCATTTTTTTTAAACCGGTAAAAGAAAAACATTTAGAAAGTTCTACAAGTGGTTGATTTGTTTGGAAAAGAAAGTGTAACAAATAGGCTTTATAGAAAGAAAAAAACACAAATGAATAGAATATTATTTTATATGGAATGAAAAACGACTAGTGTAAAAAGTTTTTTCCTTAAAAAAAAATCATAACTATTTATATGTATGACTTTAAAAGTAATATAATTAATTTGCAAATAAAAAACTGTAATATATAACATTCACTTCTGTTTGTAGGTCACCAATCCTTACTTTATTTCATCCTTGTTTGCAATCTATGTTTTTACTTGTTTTTTCAACATTAGGGTATTATTTTTATTTCTCCATGAAACAAAAAATACCACCAACCTTGCCTCGCCTTTCCCAAAAATTCCTCAAACCCGGTACCCTCGCTCAGATTCGTGACTCTCGGATTAGAGCCCGATCTCACCTCCACAATTTCCGCTCTCAAATTTCCAACGATCACCTTACATCTATGCCATTGTCCAGTTCTTCTTCACCTCAACCTCAAGCTACTATCGTCGAGGATTTTCCGGTCTTTGCCAATCAAAACTATGGCCCTCGTTGTCTACAACGAAAGAAGCTCATTGCTGCCAAGTCAGTTTTCTTCGTGCCAATAAGTAACTCGCCCGATTTGGTCAATGATACATTTGGGGATGGCATTATTGTTGACAATTAAATTCTCCTTTTTCAAATTATGTAAAATGATTTGATATACATACAATTCATGTTCTATTGTTTACTTTCATTCTAAGAAAAGTTACTCATATGGAGCTAAACATTAATAAAGTGCATTTGAATTTTTAATTTCATGATCTACTACCTCATTTTAATTTTGATTGCGATGTTAATTTCTATGTGATAATTGTTCGAAGTGAATGCTTGTTAGATTCTAATATATAATCTTCATTTATGAACACAAATATTAACTTATATGTGTTTGATTGATTAGAGACTTGGGGTATTTTTGTAAACAATATGACTATTTGCATATGATTAATAATTAAATTGTTGTATGCGGAAAATTTGTGAAAGGATGAAGGGATTTTGGTGCTGGCATACAAATTTTTAGGGATTTCGTTGTTCTACATGGAAAATCATCAAAGCGGAAAGCCATTTTCAAACATCTGCAACAATGCGTGGAAAGATCATCCCAATATGAAATGGAGCAACAAATTTGCTCTTAATCCTACATAAGGGCCGCCACAGTAGAAATTGTCTCAACTTAAGGAAATGTTGGGTGAGTTTATGAAATGCACACAAAATAGTTCCCAGAAGCTTAAGTTTGTCCAAAACTTGGCTCAGAAAAAATTAGCCAAGCCTCTATAAAAAAATTGGAGACACAAATTGGCCAGCTTTCAAATCAAATAGCGGCAACACCTTCCAAAGGGTTTGTTGGTAACACATACTACAACCAAAAGAATGAAAAGTGCAATATGGTCAAATTGGAAGGTGAAAGACCCCAAAACAATGCAGGCAAATAATAAGAAATAAGAAGTCCATAATGAAGATGATATGGGAAAATTCACAAAAATGATGAAGAAGTGGTCCATCAACGATGACAAATTCAAGTTCTCCGACTTGTTGGGTCTATTACTAGGATTCGTTCAACTTATGAAGACATTCTTGTGAAAGAAGGAAGATACAAAAAAGAGTGCAACAACAATGGTTGAAGAAAATAAAGAGAAAGAAATTGATGATACACCAATAAAGAGGTTAGAGCCTAGATATTTTGTTATACCCTACTTAATAGGTAAAGTCCCTTATTCAGAAAACCTTATGTGATTTGGAGTCACACATCAATTTGATACCCTTGACCTAAGCAAAGAAGTTGAAATGGCTAGAAATTATTTTGTCCACAACAACCATGACCTTGTGTTGAACCAAAATGGATTTTGTATAATACCTCTTAAGATTGCTCACAAGCACCTCAAACTTCCGAAAATACCCCCATTGATAGTTGACTAGTATTTGTTGTCGAATGGTACTTAGGAACCATCCAATTTTTAACCTAGTTATATGATTAACTAATTTAAAAAGCTATATCTCATGTTTGTATAGGTCTGATCAAAGCAAGACACTTTGTTAAATCGGTTAAACGTTTAACTGACCTAAAAAATTATACTTGGTGTTTGTATGCATGTGGAGCATTATTGTTACAAATATGAGATATGATCTTTTAGATTAGTTAATATGTTACCCGATTTAAAAAGTGAACGGCTTAGTGGAGGTGAAGAACAAGTTTATAAACCTCCGCCTCTATGCATTTAGCTACCCTAACTTCCATTTATCCTAAGTTCGACTCCAAACCTTTTTTTTTGTCAAAATCTCCAAACACCTTTTTCATTAACAACTTAGAAGATTTTTTAGGTTATGTTCCGGACCGGCATAAAGCTCAGTGTGAATGACCCAATAAAGTCAAGGCCCATATTCCTCAAGAGAAAGCGTTGTGATGATGCACTCGAAGCCTTGTGTGTATTGCCTCACATAAGCGTGTCAGAATCAATCCTAGCCGTTAGAATCCTTTATAACGGTTTCCCGGATTCACACCGCAAAGTCTGAAGGCATTTATCGATCTCCTAGGCTATATAAGCGTGACTTTGCGTCACGCTCAAGGTACACTTTCATCCACCTAGTTTTCACACACAATCCACCTCTTTCACATACTGACTTGAACATTGGAGTGTTATTGTGTCTGCACACACCATTCTCTTCTGACGGCAAAGCTTGCTCTACTCCACACCAGAGCACCATGAACCACCGCGACAACAACTACAATTTATGAAGAACCACCACTACATTCTTATGGTCTTCACGGACAAATCAGGTTAAAAAAATATCTTACTATGATTTAAACTGTTGTGAATTCGTAGTGAAAACCACACCAATAAAAAACTTGATGCGTGGAGCAAATTAAAACCAAGCAATCAAATCAAGCCGGTGACAATTTAATTCAAGCAAAAATAAACAGCAAGAGATAAAGGAAGAAGGAGAACACAATAATCTATTTACCCAGTTCGGTCTAATAATGACCTACTTTGGGGGAGAGAGAAGCTCCCCCTTCCACTATAATGATATGAGTTTCTTTACAAAGAGATATTGAGGGTTACAAGAATCAGTCTTCAAACCTAATTCTACCCACAGTCCCAATCTCTTCCCATGACCAAGAGACTCAATCCTAACAGTGTTTTGTTCAAGGTGAATCAAAATAATCCCAACCCTAGTGTTTGTTGCCAAGAAAAATTCTCTATAAACCCTAGTTTGTTTGTTGGCTTCTAAACCCTGTTTTCTACACACTTTTTCATCTGATACAAGGTTTATATTTATAGTAAAATTAACCCTTAAAATATGGAACAAATCTTCACTGAAAATACGTTTTTGTTATTTCCTTCAGCGTCCCATCGTGCCACGTTACGATTCCATCGTGGCACGAATTTTCCAGTGACTTGCTTCAGGATCTTGTTCAACAATCATGGCACGTTGCTTCTCCATCGTGGCACGATTTCTCCATAACCTGATTTTAAACCCCACTTGAATAGGGAGTACCCTCCATCTTGCTTTTCTCTTCATCGGATTGAGGACACTGCTTTATTGACAACTTTGTGTGATGACTAAGAGGAGTGCCAACGACCTTAGAATCTTTCATTCTGAACCGCTCCATCACTTTCCTCAAGTACCCCTGCTAAGATAAGAACAACTCACCTTTGTTACGGTCCCTCATGATATCCATACCAAGTATCCTCTTTGCATTACCAAGATCCTTCATCTCAAATTCATCATTCAATCTTTCCTTGAGCTTCTGAATCTCTTGCATGTCAGAACTTGCCATAAGAATATCATCTTTATAAAGGAGAAGGTAGAGAATCACTTTCTCATTCCTTCTCATCATGTACACACAACTATCATAGTTGCTTCTTACAAAACCAACCTTTACTAGGAACTCATTAAACCGACGATACCACTGCCTTGGACTTTGCTTCAACCCATACAAAGATTTCTTCAACAAACACACTTTTGTATTATCTTCCACAAAACCTTCTGGTTGTTGCATATAGATAGTTTCTTCCAACTCTCCATGTAGAAATGCAGTCTTCACATCCATCTGTTCCAACTCAAGATCATACATGTTAACAATCGCCATAAGTACCCTTATAGAACAATGTTTTACCACCGGTGAAAAGATTTCATTGTAATCAATCCCTTCCACCTAAGTAAAACCCTTTGCTACAAGTCTTGCCTTATACCTTTGTGCCTTGACCCCCGGTATACCTTCTTTCTTCTTAAACACCCACTTGTTTCCCACTACCCTTTGATTCTTAGGTAATGAAACAAGTTTCCAAGTCTGGTTCTTTTCCAATGAAAGTATTTCCTCATTCATTGCCTTCAGCCAGTCCTTGCTTTCATTGCTTTCTAATGCTTCCCTGAAGTTCTTTGGTTCCGAGTCTTGCAATCTTCAGCTACATTCAAAGCATAACATATGAGGTCAGCATAACTGTATCTTTCGGGTGGATTGATTTGTCTCCTTTGCCTATCTCTTGCTAGCTAATAGTTAGGATTAATTATTTCTTGGCCTTCACTCTCATCAGGTACTGGAGTCCGATCCTCCCCTTCCTTTTCATCAGTGGTAGGCTCCACACCAATAAAAAAACTTGATGCGTAGAGCAAATTAAAACCAAGCAATCAAATCAAGCCGGTGACAATTTAATTCAAGCAAAAATAAACAGCAAGAGATAAAGGAAGAAGGAGAACACAAGAATCTGTTTACCTAGTTCGGTCTAATAATGACCTACTCTGGGGGAGAGAGCAGCTCTCCGTTCTACTATAATGATATGAGTTTCTTTACAAAGAGATATTGAGGGTTATAAGAATCAGTCTTCAAACCTAATTCTACCCACAGTCTCAATCTCTTTCCGTGACCAAGAGACTCAATCCTAACAGTGTTTTGTTCAAGTTGAATCAAAACAATCCCAACCCTAGTGTTTGTTGCCAAGAGAAATTCTTTATAAACCCTAGTTTGTTTGTTGGCTTCTAAACCCTGTTTTCTACAAATTTTTTCATGTGATACAAGGTTTATATTTATAGTAAAAGTAACCCTTAAAATATGGAACAAATCCTCACTGAAAATATGTTTATGTTATTTCCTTCAGTGTCCCATCGTGCCACGTTACGATTCCATCGTGGCACAAATTTTTCAGTGACTTGCTTCAGGATCTTGTTCAACAATCGTGGCATTTTGCTTCTCCATCGTGGCCGATTTCTCCAGAACCTGATTTTAAGTTAACTCTCTCGCATAAACAAATGTCATAGTTTGTTAAATGACTCATCCAACTATCATATCGTGTCGTATTTTTGAATATGCATTGCAACCACTAATACATATCACTTGTATATATGTGGACCACTTTAGTAGTTATTCAATTTATTTCACTCACCAACCAAACTCCAAACTGTATTGCAAATTTAAGCTATTCACAGCAACCTATCATATCATCTCATACCTTGATGCCACCAAGACACCAATTAATATAGATGTTTTTGGCAGAAAAGATTAAAAAGCAACCAATTCATCACACATTATTTGATCCTAACATCACGAGATGACGGGCAAAAAATATAAAAACGACACACTCGGCATCGAAGTTACGTAGTTACTTTATTGATATGTACGAGTCATTGTTGGATTTGTTGACAATTTCCATCACTTACATAGTTCCATTTATTTGATAGTTTTATCTCACTTACGTGAGTTTTTTTACTGGAGTGGATACTGGATGGTGATCACTTGAAATCTTCACTATTAGATTCTCTCATCTTTATGACTTTGACTTTATACACTAGGGATAAATGAGTAGTTGAGATTCTTCCTGCTTTAGAGCTATTTTTGATACTTAATATAATAAAAATTGCACATGTAAAGCCTTTCTTTGATTTATTTACTTTAAAGTTTCACATGATTGTAGATCTCACCTAGGCCATGTAGACAATCTTTATTTCCGTTTTAATACCCTTTTATTTTTCACTCATTCTGGTAATTGCATTGCTAAGTGATAATGTTCAAAACCAACGAATGCGACATCGATGTATGAGTTAATAGTATTTTTTAGAAATTTTATTTTTAAAACTCAATATACAACCCAAACATGGGACAAATACACTCCAAAATCACAAGTTATTATTAGTTTAATTTAGCTCAAATTTTTCATCTTTACATTAAACTTTTACCTAATGTATTATATCATATTTTAAAATAGGTTTTTTCTAATGTGCGTGAAATATTATGCACAAGTTTGATTTTTAGAACTAGATCTTATTATATCCCTTTTAATCTAAAAGTAAACCTTATTGAGTCAATGATGAAAACGATTTTATACATTATACAAGACTTGTGTCCCTTTTGCATAAGAGAGTTGACTTTAAAAATGTAGTATTTAATTATCACCGATTCAATTAAGATTCTACTATGGTAAAACCAATAATCTATTATAGTAGTATATTTTGTGGCACAATCACTGATCTAGTTTTTAGAATATTGACTCTCGACCTTTTTAGGATAAAAAAAAATCTATTTGCGAGCAATCAAAGAGTAAACCCACTTTTGCAGCGGAACCAAACATAAAGTAACATCACTGATAAATTTGGTCGGTTATGTTTGGATGGATCCCAAAAAGCTAAGTTTTTGCAACAGTCAACTGAAGATGAATCAATATGTATTTACCTTCCACGATTGTAACCATTTTCATTCCTATCTAATAGTACTAAATTATTAACTGTGCTTCTCCTTTGATAACATGGTTTTGTAAAAAATGAAGCACAAAATTTCAAACTCAACTTTATGTCATTAATATCTAAACCACCTTAGCCGTGTGAATCTTGTTAAAACAGAGTGAAAGTCTTGTGACCTGATAACTAAACGTACATTAATAATCACAAGTCACTAGCAGCAATTTAAATGGCTATTTAATTAGTCAATATATGGATCAACATCAGTCAGAAATTCAATAAATCAGCATGGAAAACACCAGTTGCTTAGTATCAAATCAAAAGCATAAACAAGATGCATGTACATATTTTAAATCACAATGACACCATAATTTTATTGAAAGTGTGAGACTGATTCTTCAACTTTTTTGGTAACAAGACTGATTCTTTAATTGCCAATACTAAGTGGCTGATCAAAGAGTCAGCCACTTCTTTAGAACAGAGATTAGTGAATGCACAAATAAACAGAATACTGATTATGAGCAAAAAAATTGGGCACTCTGCTTCTAATAAAAAAACCAACTGTTATCAATTTATCATTTTATTTGGTTACTCATGGATGAATAGCAATAGCTTTGCAAAGGAAAAAATAAAGTTCATCAGTGAAAGAAAAAGAAAAAGAAAAAGAAAAAAAAAACTTGTAGTAGGTCCAAGCACTAATGATAAAATGATGGAATAGTTCTCTCAATTTCCAGGACAGTGGAGTCTCCAGTGAGTATACAGTAACCTCATAATTACTTGTAAAAGACACGAATGGGGCCTGAATATGTTCCCTTCAACTGAAACTCATACTACAAAACACAGCACATTTCTAATCTAAGATTCTAAACATAACTTTAAAAAGTGAGAACAACAAAAAAGATACATAAATCTTGCCTAATAAGATTCGGACACTATAAAAAGATACAACAACTATGTTTTATTCCATCAAAATATCATGGTGGGTTGGACAAAAACACTATGGTACCATGATTTTATTGAAGCTACAAACTGTTTCGCAAAATCATCGTATTTTTGAAAAACTCGCCACAATACTGTACCAGCACTATGTAGGGTCAGCTAAATGGATCAAACGACGCTATTCAGGCACTAAGATAGTTAAAAATCTTACTCTTACAGTTATAATCAAATTCAGAAGGCACTAATAAGCAAATATATACTTTCATTGAAAAGGGACAAAATCAAAAGTAAAAGAATTGTTCCATCAACTTTAAAATGACCCGGAATTTCCTGAAATTCAACAAATCATGAGCTCAAAAAGTTCTTTCAGATTAAAAACAATAAAGAGGTCAGAATGAATAGTCATATTAAAAAAGGGGGTGAGAAGATAAAACCACATAAAGGTAAGAAATGGATTTATGCAAGGCTTGTAACTCACTAGTCACTATTTTTCTCACATTTTTTTCATCATTAGTTTCTACAAATGGTGAATAAAATTAGAGTTGACCTAAAATAAATAAACACTTACAAGTTAATGATAATGATTACAATGAAACTCACTCACTAAGCAAAACTCACCTAGCTTTTTTTCTTGATTTGAAAGGGAAATTTGAGGGTGGTGAAGGTGAGAATTCAAAGGGCAAGTGAGGTGGGTCAGCTTCACCAGAAAGCATCCCTACAATCTCCTTCATGGAAGGCCTTTTCCCAGGAGATCTCTGCAAACATAGCAATGCAATGGTGATACATAGCAATGCTTGTTCTTTATCCAAAGAATGTATAGAACTATCAACAAGATCCAAGAGTTTTCCATTATGAGCAAGTTGTCTAGCCCATGAAATTAGATTTGCTCTCTCAAATTCTGAAATTGGCGATGCTGTTACTTGTAACGGTCTTCTTCCGGCAACCAAAACCAAGAGCAGAACACCGAAACTATACACATCACATTTCTCGGATAATTGTCCACCACCACCATATTCAGGAGCAATGTAACAAACGGTTCCTCTCATACTCGGTGTGCTACTTATTCCACCACTCTTCGGTATATCACCATTACCCCAATCTTGACTATTTCGCCTTCCGTTAGTCCTAAGCTCACCGCTTAAACCATCTAACCACCAATCAATACTCCCTCTACTACTCTTACTTTTCCTCTTTTTCTTCTTCTCAACTGCCGCACTGCCTACATCCTCGTCTCTCTGCCACCACGATTCCCCTCCATTGCCGCGGCAATCAAGGCTTCTCTTTTTCTTCCTACTCTTCTTCGAAAGCTCCTCACAAAACTCTTCCTTCCACCATTCCCTTGGTTTCCTATTCTTCTTCCCTTTAACTTTCTCCTCATCAAGTGAAGCCCACCATTCCAATTTCTTCCTCTGCTTCTTCTTACCCTCCACCTTCGACTGCGCTGCCACCACATCACCACCACCACCGGAACAAATCGAAGAACCAGAACCAACCCACTCACTACTCTTAGGTCTCTCTTTCTTTATCTCACTCCCAATCCACTCCATCACATAATCCTTCACCCTCCCCGATTCAGATCCTCCCCCATTATTCTCCTGCTTCCACCACCAATCCCTCCCAGAACCACCACCACCACCACCACCCCTCTTCCTCTGATTCCCACTATCAATACTAAACTTATCAAAACACCCATCAGACACAACACTTGATTGCGAAACAATCGCCACCTCCGGTGAAGCATCAGAATCAACCAAAACCCTAACATTACAGCTCTCCGGCGACCGATCAATATCATTTCCAGCAGTAGTATTAGTAACACTAACAGCACTCTCAAATTCCTCAACAACAGAAACAGAACTACAATCCTCAACAACAAAATCATCTTTCTTTTTCTTCTTCTGATGATGATGAATTTCTTCAACCATCATTTCCATTCCAGAATCTTCCAAACACTTAACCCTAGCAAGACCAAAATCCCCAATCTTAGCTCTAAATTCACGATCCAAAAGAACATTACTAGGTTTAATATCACCATGAATCACAGGAGGATTACATTCATGATGAAGATACTCAAGTCCTTTCGCAACCGAAACAACCACATCGAACCGGTTCGACCAAACCATCAACTCATCACACCTCCGGTCTAAAAGCGCATCTTGAAGACTCCGGTTCGACATGAGCTCGTAAACCAAGACCAGTTTCCGACCGGACCGGTCCGATGAGTAACCGAGAAGTGAAAGAATGAACGGAGAACGAAGATTCGAGCATAAAGAGAGTTCGTTGTGAAACTCTCTTTCACCTTGAATCGAACCAGGCGAATCCATTACTTTCAAAGCGACGGTTTCGCCGGAGGGGAGTGTGGCTTTATGGACGGAACCGAAGCCACCGTGGCCGAGGCGAGTGGAGGTGGAGAATGAGTTTGAGGCGCGGCGGAGGATGGAGTAGGAGAAGCGGCGGTGGTTTTGGTCGACGGGTGTTGTTCGGTTGTGTGAGAGCTTACGGTAGAAGAAGATAGTGAGGGAGATTATTGCGGCGGTGAGGAAGATGGCGGCGGCGATGAGGCCGCCGATGAGAAACTCACGGCGGTGATGGTGGTGGTGGGGAGGTGTGATGGTTGCTAAGGTTGGAAGTGGTTGTGGTGGCGGAGGACGGGATGGCATGATTGTAATAATGATGATATAGAAATGTTAAAGTTAACCATTCATGTGGAAGAGAGAGAGAGAGTGTGTTGAGTGAGTTGAATGAATCTATTGACTTGTGAGTAGTGTGAAGTGTAAGTAACAAGTAGTATTATATTAGTACTTGGTTTTTTGTGGTGTGGACAACCAATATTTTAATAGATAAATGTAGAAAGAAATATACATAAAAATTGGATTGATGCTTTTATAGAATTAAATTAAATTATCTAAAGATTCTCTTTTCTTTTACTTTTTGCCTTACTAAATAAATAAATAAATAAATAATGGATTTGAAGTCTAACAAACTTAACTCGATTAGTAGAGATATTAAATAATATTTATAGCGGCTAATATTTGAAACGAGAACATTTGCATCTTAAAAGATGGATTTTTATCTACTAAGTTAATTGGACAAAAAATATATAAATGTATTCGAAAAGTCTAATTTCATTAGTGACATTGATATTATTAAGTTGAATATCTTTAATTGAATTTTAATTCAAAATATTACAATTGTATTTGTGAATTGTAATGAATATTTATCTAACAACCACGTCGTATGAATGTATAGAAATAAACATACCTATGGAAAATAATGTCTCGCTTGAGTTAGACATGCGTAATCTACAACTCAAAGTTTAACTCTCAAAAAGTAAAAAAATTTGTTAGATTGGGGTTCAATTTCAGACACTTTTTTATTTGTACTTGTGAGTTATCAATGACTATTATTTTAGTTATTTATCGTAAATCTTAGGGTGATATGTTAGTTTTAAAGCATGAAATTTTAATTATTTTACTTTATCTAGTAAAAAAACAAATTATTTTTCTATGAAATTTGAAATGGATGAAGTTTTGTGAAGTTTGCAAATATAGATATTTTTCAATAGTAAAGAATGGACGCGGTCCGGTGTGCCAGTGACGTTTTTAGTGGGATGGTCTAACTCTAAGATTCAAACCATGTACTACGTATTTGGTACTTCTTGTTTGGAGAGATGTATCTAACAACAATACCAAGAACTTGATGGTCATTTGAGGATTCAAATGAAGACTTCAAGGTAATTTAAGGATTCAACAAGGTGTGATTTCAAGAGTCAAAGGTCAAACTAACATTCAAACATTTTTTTATGAGCATAAGTATTATTAGTGCAAAAATTGCATCATGCACTTAATTGTCTTAACCATATGATATTGATGGCCGATGTCATTTATAGTTGATTTTGTTATGGGTCTTGTGAACCAGTGCCCTCAGAACAATGGTTAATATAACCAAAATTAATAGTTTTACATTGGATACCACAATTTGTAAACTTTTTACAAGTTGACTTGACCATTTTTTATCATTTTCCAACACAAAATTTCTATTTTTGTTCCTTTATCCAACGCTACAAGAACATTCTTTAGCATTTCCCTTTTGTTATTGAATAATTTGAAATGAGTGCACGAGATAAGAAATTAAATATAGAAATTTAATTTTAAAAATTGTGCATTCATAATCTTAAAAGATTAATGATGAGAGAGAGTGTAGAGGCACAAGGTGGGGGGGCAGCTAAGGGTCACCAAAAAGAGCGCAGAGAGCAGTCTGAGACCTCTAGGCGTCGGGATCGGAGCATCGATAAGATTACGGTTCCTTTTTTTGTTACCAAGTTTCCGGATGAAGTGGCAAACGAAGGGCTTTGGAAGATCTTTCTCAAATTTGGTAGAGTAGGAGAAGTGTTTATCCCTAAGGTAGATAAATGGG
>Ga0228711_1002747_pt1 | contig 27193 bp, 9 predicted proteins | sample MedpolnodulmetaG_2_FD_177996 | JGI IMG/M metagenome (GOLD analysis project Ga0228711, IMG submission 177996) | Root nodule microbial communities from Medicago polymorpha collected in Santa Monica, California, United States - brown nodules | ecosystem: Host-associated > Plants > Roots > Nodule... | reverse complement strand
CCCAAAAAAAAAAAAAAAAAAAAAAGAATTTATTCCAATTTCCAAATTCCACACTCAAGGAACTACACACTCCAGGAAAAGCAAGAAGAAGAAAAAAAACCCAATTTAAATATTATAGCAACGTTAAGGGAGATACTCCTACATAGGAAAATTGGACACAACTTTTAAATCAATGGTCGGCAAAGATTGTTCTTTTAAGAGGCCGAGATATATAATTGGCTTTGATTGTGAATTCTAGCAAATTGAGTGGTAGTTTTGGGATTGAACCAGTTAGTGTTTTGAAACTCATTAACTATGGAATGTTTGTGAGAGAATTCATGGTGTTTGGGAGAGATCCATATAGAGAATTGTGTGAAAAAATTCCAGGAATTTGAGTGTAGTTATGTGAAGAAGTTGTCACATAAATTCCAGGAATTCATGGTGTTTGAAGAGGAAATTGAGCCAAAGGAGATCTCACATAAATCATAATACAGAGAATGTGAGGAAAGTGAAATTGGAGAAGTTAATTAACAAGACTAACAGTGTTAAATGAAAAGGGAGGTTAGTGGTAAGTTAAAAACTAGAGCGGGTGTTAGTGTTATTTAAGAATACTTCAGAGAAGGTGAGTGTAATTTGCCCTTAGATTTACAAAGATGTAATAATACTTATTGTGAAAGAAAAAAAAGTTGTAACCCCATCATTTATCTAAAGTGGTTAATGAATTTTACCAATGATGAATTGTTTGGAATAATTTGAATTCGATTATTTAGTGGAACAATTATTGATCATACTTTACTAGTGAACTTAGTTCAACTTTAGTGGCAATTCTTTGTGTTCTGTCTGTCATCCTGTCATTTGTAAAAGAGACTATTTTGCATAAAAAATGGTTGGATTCTGCCGACCATCGACCGTGCCTTCAGAAAAGAAGGACACTTTTGATGTTGTATCAAAAGTAAGTATTTATATATCGTCTCCTCAGGGACTGGTGTGATATTCCAAGCCGTTCAACAATCGGTGTCGTTTTGAGCTAGGGTTTTCCGATGGTTTTGTTTCATAAACTAATAAACTACGAAATTGTAAAAGGTATGGGAGTTAACAGGGAAATGATTATGCTGGGATTAAACTTCATCAACCCACTTATACGTATTATCGGATTAGGGTTGCGGATTCCAATTATCAATCGATATTATCACGTATCCCTCGACAACATCATTTGTGTCCAAACAATATTGTGATATCAATTGTATCGTTCAATCGTCGATGTCTCACACTATTAAACGATCCAAGAGTCGTTCCTATCATTCAATCGACGATTTCTCAATCTATTAAATGATAAGAAAGCATTAAGTGTGGATACAAACGGTGATTATCAAAACATCTATTCCATGTCTAGAATCTATGTTTTGATAGATGGTTATTCTCATCTAGATTCAAAAGTATTTTTCAATCACTAATAAATCAAACATAAGCATTACAATGCAAGAATAACATCAATATATTGAAATAATTAAAATCACACAACACCATAATCAAAGGGAATACATACTAATAGAGTTGATTACATTTAATCCCAACAAAAAAAGTTTAGTTACTCATTGTCATGGTAACCTTACAAGGAGAAAAGAAGAGATGGAATGGAACCAAGCCATGATGTCTCAATGATCTTGTGTCTTCCTTCAATCCTTGTGCTCCTTACTCTTTAGAGTCTCTCTGGTCTTTCTCTTGTTTCTCTCCGAAAGTGTCCTGTAATAATATCTTATGATATGATATGATGTCCTCCCCTGAAAAGAACAAATGGGCTTTTATATGGCCTGTTCTGTCTCAACTCGCCTCACGAGTAGAAACGCTCGCCATGGCAAGTAGTGGTTTCTTCACCAGTGGGTTTGTGCCACGTCAGCTCTGAGGAGATTTGGGCCGCCTTAACTCGCCTCGCGAGTGAGTTGCTCTCTAATCACTCGCCATTGCGAGTTGAGGGCGAGTGAATATGCCTTCCTGCCTTTGCTTGCTTTTGCTACTCGCCATTGCGAGTTGGAGGCGAGTAACTTCATCTTTCTGCCTTTTTGTACTTTTTTTCTTGTTTTTCTTCTTTGTTTAGTGTCTTGAGGTCAGTTCCTGCACAAATGGATAGAGTAAGATATAAAAAAGCGTAATAGGGCAATTATCACTTTTCTCTCGACTTTTCCCTAGATAACTTGTGAAACAAGTAACAGAAGTACCTTAAATGTAACATGAAATTAACTACTTTTTGACACTTATCGACTTTGTGAGCCAATTTGAGTAAAAAGGTTTGCTTAAGTTATAATAAAGTCAAATATAAATAAAAGATTAATATATGAGATAAAATTGTGAGATATAATATGAATAACTAGAGTTTCACTATTAGAGTATAAATAATGTGCAAAAGATATTAAATTAACCCTATAAATAAAGTGCAAAAGATATTAAAAAAGAAAACCTAATACGCGTGTTGTGTCTTGTTTGTACTACACCACAACAAAGAGGTATAGGCATGGCAATGGAGCGAGGTGGGGACGGATTTTACATTCCCCGTCCCCATACCCAATTGTCATATACTTACCCGTTACCCTACCCATACCCAACGAGGATGATAAATTGAACCTCGTCCCCGTCCCCGACGGGTTCGGGTATCCCCGCCCCATCCCCATCCTCGTATTGAATAATTTTTTTGATAAAAATAGAAGTTTTTTTGCAACCTCTAGAGAAATGTTGTAATGCATTATCCAACAATATGCTCGTTTAACATTTGTTAGACCGATTGATTTAGTTGCTCCATTAAATATCAATGGTAGTTTTTATAACACGACAATTACCAAACAAAATAACATGGCATATCAACATAAAATAATTTTCTGCAATTGGGATGAGGTTCGGGGTGGGTACCTATATACCCATTACCCGTCCCATACCCGTGTTTTGAAATCGGGGAAAACCCAAACCCATGCCCAAACCCAATCAAAACGGGGAAAACCCGTCAAATTAGATTTGGTTCAGGCGGGTAACCACGAGTATGAGTTCTGTTGCCATGCCTAAAGAGGTATCATGAATTTTTTAAAATATTATCTCAGAATATATTTTTCAATAGAAGATTGCTTTTTTGAGATTCATTGTATCTTAGTAACACAAGTAAATGACCAAAAAACCTAGCGGCAGTTAACTGTTGGCGTGTTTTTTTAATTATAAGCCAGTGATAGTTAACTACCACTAGGGGTATTTTAGTCTTTTACTTGTGTTTTTAGGAAGTATTGAAAGTCAGAAAAGCAATTGTCTTTTGAATATTCTAAGATATGTATATGGAAACCAATAGAGTTGACATTCATTTTGCAAACGGACATGGAGAAACCATGTGCAACTTAAATGGTGCTAGAATGAAGGAGTTGAAGAGAGGGTAGATTGGTCCAGTTTAGGACCTTTTTTTTTCTTTTTAGTTTTAGATTAGATTAGATCACCCACCAAATTCTATTATTTGTCTCATTGTAGTCTTCATCCTCTCTTTTTGGTCTTCTTCCAACTTTCAATTATTAACATTGAAACGTGTGCATTTAATATTAAATATGTATCTTTTTAATAAATAACTGTTGTTTTTCAATAAAAAACTTTCACTTTTAGTTATTTTAACATATGTGATATTGCACATGTTAGACAAACCTTTTCTCTTATTATCAATAATCAAATTTGGGTTTAAAATCAAACACTTGCAAAATTAAATATGAGTGATGTTATTTAAAGCGAATTCCTTATCGCGAAATTCCAAGAAACTTACGTGTCTGATTTAGGAAACAAGAGTAAAAAATTATTTAAAAAAATTGTAAAAATATTATTATCATATAGGCACACTAGAAGACACCAAGGAGTTAAAACATATGACAAACAATTAATTAGTTTACCATGACCACATTGTACAAGTTAACATACCTACCTAGTTTGGTATCACTAGGGTTGAGAACAGGTCAGGTCGGGCTGAGCTTTGTTTAAATAGGTTAGGTCTGGTTTAAAAAATTAAAGTCTAAGTCTGACTCATTAGCATATCAAATACTTTATTTTAAGTTTGATTTGATCTTTTTAAAAGTTTGATCGTCCAATTAATATGTCTGAAAGTCCAATTTGTGTTACATCAATTTTTAGAGCTTGTACATCCATTTTTCCCCAAGTTTTGTAATGTACTTAATGCATAGATAAACTTTAATTAGATACATATTAAATTAATAAAACATAATTGTAATATTTATAGATGGATAGAAACACCGGAACAATCATGTCTGATAGCAACAAGGGTCTCAAACTTAATCTAACAACTATACTTAATCTTAGGCATATCAATAGCAACCCTTAATGGTTAACACAAATCAAATAGTCATAAGGTTCTTCAATGATAACTTAACAAGTACAGTAAGAAACTGGAAACAAAATCAGTAGCAAAAAAAATCATAAAATCTTCAATGTGATAACAAAACCAACAACCAACAAAAATGCATCTATTCTTCAAAGTGATCTCCTCATGTACATCCTCTCATCAACCAACAAAAATGCATCAAATCTTCAATGTGATCTCATGTGCATTCTCCACCTTAAAAAATATGATGTTAGGAAATATTAGAAAGAAATATGAACATATGTAAAGTCTAACCTTGGATTTTCTCTTTAAATTATACTTGTGGCGAAGCCAATCCCCAACTGCAAATTAATGCCTCAATAGATTCTTCATTCAACCTAGAACGAAATTCGTCAATAACTCTTCCTACTACACTAAAATGTTGAGTCAGATGTCACAGTTGAAATTGGAACAACTAGTATATCAGTAGTCAACTTTGATAATATCTTATATTTTAAGCTGTTATTTCTCTATCTTACTTAAAAAAAAAAACTGTTATTTCTCTATCTGAAATGTAAAGACCTCCATGTAAATAAACTTGTAATTTTGATTTTATTGGAGGAATAGCTTCCTTTTCATGCACAATACTCATTATTTGATCAAATCCAGTGACAATTGAAGCTCGAGGCTCCGTCGAAGAGGTTGGATTGTTGACAACATTACTTCCTTACAAGACCGTTCCAGTGAAATAGGAGGCATGACTCTCTTTCTAAAATAGGTCCTTAGTAAAATAAAACGTAATTTTTTTGTGTAGCTAAACTTCATTAAAAAAAAATCAGAATCAGAAGAACTTCTAAACATGAAAGGAATTAAAAAAAATTAAGTGAAAGAGGTGAAATTTATCTAACGGTGTCCTTTGGATTTGTCACTCCTCTGTTGTGGAAAAGGGTAAAACAAATGGTTTATGCGTAGAAAAAAATGATTGTTGTGATTTTTTCAATGAAATAACTTTCCAAATTGACCAATTAAATGATTATACAAATTAGGGGTGGTTTGATATGATCAAATTTATGTACAAAAATGAGAACTAAAGTCTAGAATCAAACGTGTATTTAAAAAAGAAAGAGATATAACATATATTTTTTTCATTTAAGTATGGGGTGGATATTAGACTTAATTTTTTGTTTGAGGCCCGTAGCATTTGGAGGCCCGCCCTGATTGAGCACCTTGCACTCCCCCAAGGTCGGGCCTGCTTCCTTATGTAGACGATGACTCTTACAAGTTCAAATTTAAATTAAGTGGTGAAAAACTTTTGGCTGAACATTAAATATTTTATGTAGATTGTACAAAAGTTTAATGAATTGTCATCAAAACTTGTAATGGTTTTTTGATAAGAGATTACATGTCTTCAAAACTAAATATTAAAGTCATTCTCATATATGCATAAGTCCCAACTCAACCGGCAAAATGTCAAAATTGTTAGGCCGGATGTCATGACCGGGGTTCGAACCCCGGTACCTTCATTTGTGTGTGAGTTTATAATGGCTTTGCCATTTCGTCTATCTACCAAAAAAAAAAGTCATTCTCATATATTTCGATTCTTTGAAGTGGAAACCTTAAGCTTCATATCAAGTAAGTTCAAACCAACTAGGTGACTATCCAGTTGGACTCGATGACAAATGATTGAATTAGGAGGACCAATTTTTTTTAAGGAGTCTCTTAGCATATTTTTCTTTTCAGTTTTATTGATCAAATATAATTTTTTTTTATTTGTTATGTGGCCTATTGGATGAACTCACACACTTTTAAGTTTAGAGAAGTTGAGAATTTGGTGGTCGAACTCCGACCATTGTATATTATTATCGCATCTGTCAATTAAGTTATACTTATAGGACCAAATATAAATATATTTTTCTGAATTTCATCACTTCTACTCCAAAGGCAATAATGTGACATAATAAATATAATTTCACATCATTAATGAATATGACACGTCATATTGAATAAGAGTTAAATTTAGTTGTGCAAAAAAGTCCCAAAACTTTTGAAACCGTTGGACTAAAATTCGAAATTTAAAAATGAGAGAACTAAAATTTTTTTTTTTTGGTAAAGGAGAGAACTAAAATTTTTTTTGAAAGAGAGAGAACTTAAATATTGTTATAGTTAAAATAGAACAACAATGTATATAAATTAAACTCTTATTTTTTGCAGTTCTATTTTAGACATATCCCTAATGTATAATTGTTTTACACACACTTCTAATGATTTTTTTTAAGGCGCATCTAATTATGTGTTGTCACGTTAATTAATAAATATTAAAATATATGAGTTGCCATTTATTAATTAACATTGCAACACATCATTACATACATGTGTAAAATACTTTTTCACTGTCGGTGTATAATAATTAAACTTTTTTTTAAACCTATGATAATTAATTAAACTTTTATATAAAGTACATCTTTATTTGATAAAGACTATATATATTGAAAAAATAATCAAGGCGCATTAGGGCCCAATTCATAAATACACATGGACCAAAAATGGAGAATTTCTATCCACGCCGTTTAATGATTAAAAACACACACATGTGAACTAAATAATGAAAATTGATGTTACCACATCAAAGGTTGTTCTGAAACACCACAGAATTATCAATATAACTCTATCAACAATTAAGTGTCGATGGATTATAATCGGTAATAGTTAACTACCGATAAATTTGAGTTTAAATTTATCATTTTTTGGTGTTTCTTAGCATTGAGTGAAGTGTAAAAAACAATTTTCCTAAATAATAGACCAACATGTTACATTTTCTCATTGTGTGATAGAAAGAAATAGTGAAATTCTTCCCCGCGACTATCAAGCGTCTTGTTCAATTCCAAAATGACCTCCATCCGGGTGTTAGAATTCGCAGTGTGTTTTAAGATTTCAGATTCTAGACTCCAAACACATTTGGAGATTATGAAACATATAAAGATATTTTTTTAAGGAATATAAAGATATTTAGTTCCTTGCTTATATATATTTTAACTAATCATTTACCAGGTCTACGGTATCATCCTTGACACTCTCAAGATTATCAATTTCAACTTTCACAACATCTTCAACTTTCAGTCTTTCACAAACTTTGCAACCTTATTCATCTTCAGCATTCTCAAGGTCGTCAACTATCACATCACCATCTTCAACTATCACATCATCATGAGCACGACTAAGCTCATTATACCTAAATATTCAATGAAAATATATAAATTGTCAGTCAGATGCATCCGGTTGACAGTGTCCTTTCCTTAGTTAATTTGTAGGAGGTATTGAAAAATCATCAATAAGATATTTATGTAATGAAGCTTATGATTGTTACACAAGCAATGATAATACTAAATACAAATTAAAAACAAAGACAACTATACATGCACAAAATAATTTCTTTTCACAAATCCAAGACACATGGGTCAGTTACTTTCCGTTGATGCATTGTGTAAAGAAAATAACTACCTAAACAATAATTATCCAACACAAAAAAAAAAATATTTTTTTAGACAATAATAATAATATTTTAAATAAAGATAAAATAGTATAAAAAGTTATAACTCATTTTATTTTGTCTACTTTCTAAAGAATGAGATGATAAATATGTTATATTTCACAATAAAATTACATAAACAATAAAATGTAAACTATCTTTATTCCGTTCAACTCCTCTCTAATTTACTCAATTTCATTCAATTTCGTTTATTAAAAAAATCTAAATATAACGCAAAAGATCCAAGTATCTACTACTAGTTTGTTTTTGAGAAGAAAAATATTTTAGTCAAAAAGAAAAAATGATTATTATAGTGTGAAACTAATAGTAGATACTTAAGACAAAAACAAGACCAAAAAATCTAGTCTAGTACTACTTTCACACTATAATCATTTTTTCTCTTTCTTTTTGACTAAAATCCTTTTCCTCTTTTCTTAATAACTCAAAATTTTTAGTTCTTTTAACATTAAAGTGAGCACTATTAGAAATTCCAAACAAGCTTAAATCATTTGGATCAGCCATGATAGTATTCCTAATTGAACACCAAATATCCAATTTTTTATAATATAGAAAATTTGAGTGTCTTTCAAATTGGTGACTTGTAAAAGCAAATCAAAGTTCCTTCTAAAAAAAGAGTCATGATTTGATATTAATCCAAACTCTCCTAACTCTTTTCTTAATATATTGCTTTTTGGATTAATAAACTTGTCAAGTTGCAAACTTTACTTTTTGATTACAATTAAAAGCCGTCCAAATCTAAAGTTCAACATATTAAAAACCATCACCAACAAGAAAATTTGAAATTCCAATTTTTCAACTTTCAAGTTTCAATTTCAAAACAAAAAAGGTTTCATTTCACATTTAGCTTTTTCATTTAAAATTTATTTTCTCACCTGCCAAACCACTTTCCTTTCTCACTCCTCTACTTCAAAGATACTAATAATCCGATTATTACTTTAATCACTTATTCAATTCAATAAACGCTGGAAAAGTGATAAGCTTATTTTACAAAGCTTATAGAGTGAAAGTGATTTTGAATTATAGTTGTTGATTAGAACATAGAAAGAAGCATGGTGTTAAGAAAAGTAGGTAAGTATGAAATTGGAAGAACAATTGGTGAAGGAACATTTGCGAAGGTTAAATTCGCTCAGAATACTGAAACTGGTGAAAGTGTTGCTATGAAGATTCTTGATCGTAGCACAATCATCAAGCATAAAATGGCCGATCAGGTACTTTTTTCCTCTTCATGATCCATTTGATTTATTTTAATTTTTTAAATTTAAAGTTGATATATATCTTGTTGATGTAGATGATAGATATAACCTAAGCAAAACATAGCTTGAGTATGTGTTTAGTTTTGTTTCAAGTAGAATATGATTTTACTAGTTCGTAAGTACAACTCAGTTGGGAGCGGCACTGTTAGCTTATAGCGGATCAACTTATAGCGGTTGGTTGATAAGCTAGCTTATAGCTGATAACGGATAAGTTATCTGATTGAATTTATAGTGTTTGGTAATATTTGCGGTTGAGCTAGCTTATAAGTATGAAATGAAATAATTAAGATAAATTTAATTAATATTTAACTTTTTTCAATTAAGACTACAAGGGTAAAATTGCAATAAAAAATGATAAGCTATAAGCTACTTGAATTGACTTATCAAAAAACGCTACTCCCTCCGTCCCAAATTGTATGTCGCTTTAGAGAAAAAATTTGTCCCAAATTATATGTCGCTTTACAATACCAATGCAACATTAATGTTACTTTTCCTATTATAACCTTAACTATTTATTACTCTCTCTTCTTTTAATTCTTTCATTTATCTTTCCCATATTATTTATTAAGGACAATTTTGTAAAACAACTCATAATATATTTTTTCCACACAATATTAATTGCATTTCTTAATATGTGTGAAATGCCCAAAACGTCATACATTTTGGGACGGAGGGAGTATAAGCTAGTAAAAATAAGCTATAAGTTCGTCAGAAAGTGATGGTTACCAATTGGGTCTTTTTTAGTCAAATGAGCTTATAAGACGTAAGATATAAGTTCAAATATGTGGCTTGCCAAACAGACCCTTGGTTGAAGCTGCAGTCTGCAGAGATATTTGATAAACTGGGGCGCGTGTTAAAATCCGCAGTTTTCTACTTCTAAGCATTTATTGTGTGTGTGTTTTTATGCTAGACTCTTTTTGAATAAAGAAAAAATATAGATTTTTGCAAGTAAAAGTGTGTGTGTGTTTGGATTGATAGTGAGTTTGACAGAATGATTTAACAAAAGCTACACTTTGGAGATTTAATAAAATAACTATGCCACCGTAATTTCGCTGAACATACTATCAATTGAGATATGCATTAAGTTCATTGTGTTTTTGGCTTCAAACCTAGGGTGATAAAAGGTAGCTTTTTTGTTGGATTGGAAGATTTAATCCAAGTTTTAGGCTAAATTTGCTTTTAGAGTAAAAACGTTCACTCGTAAATTATTTTAAATTAAACTCAATTATGGTCCGTCAAATGAATTTTATTCAGAATCATGTTTATCAAGTGCTTACTCAAATATCTTAAAATTTGGGTGGATTGTCTTAATTTGGGTTGGATTGCCCAACCTTTATAAGAACTATTTTTGACATACCTCTTGGTGTTGGTACAGTGACCCGATTCAAAAAGTAAAGAAACAATAAACGTAAACAATGAACACACGATGTTTGGTAACGAAGTTTGGCCAATTTTGCCTACGTCTAGACTGCAGAGCAGCTGCAGTTCCTTTGTATTATCAATGGAAGATTAGGATTTACAATTTACAACTTGTATTTAAGACACTGTCTACTTATCCGTAACCATGAGCCATACTCAACACTAGGCAATGTGAAACTAAATCCAACCTCTCACACCCAATACAACTAAGGTACTGGAGGCTGCAATGAAGGCAAACCAAATGCTGCAATTAGGAGGCTAGGGGTGTACCACAATTAAGGCAGAATTCCCAACACTTAGTGTTTCCACTGCTTCATTTTCTAGTACTACTCATAATAAGTTAATTTGACTGTTGCATGTGGTTAGAGGGAGTTTTGGTGAGGTTATTAATACTATTAAGATGAGTTGTGGGTTAGTCTCTTTAATTCTGAGTGATGGTAAATGCTTTGACAGTTTGACTGGATTAGCATCCCAGTGAGGGAGTGGGTGAGTGGAATTTTTAGGCTAAATTTGCTTTTAGAGTAAAAACATTCACCCATAATTTTTTTCAATTTAAACTCAACTGTGGTCAAATGAAATTGATTCTAAATCATGTTTTCCAAATATCTTAAAATTTGGGTTGGTCTGACTTGTAAGATGAGGATTGCCAGAACTATTTAGGCCATATCTCTAGGCAATGTGAAACTAAACCAACCCTCTCATACCCAACACAACGAAAGTATTGAAGCCTTCGTTAGGCGGCTAGGGGTAGGGGTGGACCGCAACCAAGGCGAAATCTCTTAACACATATTGAGTGTTTCTTCTACTTGATTTTCTAGTTACTACCCGTAACAAGTTAATTTGACTGTAGCATGTGGTTATATATGGAGTTTTGGTGTGCTTAGTAATACTATTAAGATCAGTTGTGGATGTTGTCTCCTTAATTCTGTGTGATGGTAAATATTTTGATTGGATTAGCATCCTAGTGACTGAATGAGTGGAGTTTAAGATGTTACTTTTGGTTTGGGTTTCTTCCTTTTTAAGATACCAGAGGTTTGATGCTTACTATATTTGTGATTGTTATAGTTTCTATTTTCAGTGATTGATATTCATTCATTTATTTCCTTTTTTTAATTTAATGCAGATCAAGAGGGAGATTTCTATTATGAAGCTAGTCAGACATCCATATGTTGTTCGCCTGCATGAGGTATGTGAAATTTTATTGTCTGTATATCTTGTTTGTTTGTACCTTTGTAAACATGGATGTTTGGCTTCTGTTCTGAAATCAATCACTTTTTTTCCAAGTCTGATGAATATGAGTCTAGCGTGAAATAAGGTTAATTAGTAAGTTTCAGAAGTCTTTTCTGGTTTAGTAAAGTAAAATCAAAATTATAAAATTTTCATGTTCCTTAACTGCGTGGAGAGCAGAGCAATATTGGAGAAATCATTTTAGAATTTGACTTGGTTTGGAATTTTCCTTTTCTCCCATATGCATGTTATTATCCTTCAGAGTGCATGTTTTATAGACGAACTGCTCCAATGACTCAATATTGATAATTGTTTCTATCGTGTTTGTTGTCACTGTTTGCAAGTGCTTCATTCTGTTTTAAAATATGGTTTTCTTCAGGTTCTGGCGAGCCGTACTAAGATTTATATCATATTGGAGTTCATCACAGGTGGTGAATTGTTTGATAAAATTGTGAGTAGAGTCTCAAGATGGATAAATGTTTTTTCATTAAACTTCTGTCATGAGTTTTATCAGTTTTTTTTCCTGGTGTTGAATATATAATGAAGATAATAATGGTGCAGGTACACCACGGGCGTCTTAGTGAAGCTGAAGCTAGGAGATACTTCCAACAGCTTATTGATGGTGTAGATTATTGCCACAGTAAGGGAGTTTATCATAGAGATTTAAAGGTTTGCATTGATCCAAATTTGAAATTCTTTCTTCATCCATATCATGGTTTCTTTTAACTGTTTTTCTTTTCTCCCTTTTGTAGCCTGAAAACCTTTTACTTGATTCACTGGGAAATATGAAGATTTCAGACTTCGGTTTGAGTGCATTGCCAGAACAAGTGAGATTGTTAACACATAATTCTTAAACTTGACCTGAATCCATGTAGATCAAATAGTATAAAGGTTTTAGTTACAAGACAAATGCTTAAATTTGTGAAAATTTTCGTAGGGGGTTAGTATGCTGCGGACAACTTGTGGGACTCCTAATTATGTAGCTCCAGAGGTAATACTTGTGTGTCTTACTTCTCTCTTAATATTGCTACTCATTATGCTAGTATTCGGGCTTCTGCATTTGACATTTATCTTTGTGATCTCAGGTACTAAGTCACAAAGGTTATAATGGTGCTCCAGCAGATGTTTGGTCTTGTGGAGTTATCCTTTATGTTCTGATGGCTGGATATCTTCCCTTTGATGAGCTTGATCTAACCACGTTATACAGTAAGGCATGGATTTAGACATCAATTATGCATTTTTCTGTATAGTAGATGGGATTGCTGGTGTTGAATATTTATTTTGCAATTGCATAAAATAATGACAGAATAATGTCACTTGCATTATTTAAGAGGTGCTGACTGCATTATTCTGACGTTTTCGACATAGTCCAATGGTTTGTTATTAAGATGATTTGTTCAAGAGAAAATTCAGATTTATATTAATGATGCTGAATTTTTCTTACTTGCAGATTGACAAAGCCGACTTTTCATGCCCTGCTTGGTTTCCTGTGGGAGCGAAATCTTTGATACAGAGGATTTTGGACCCAAACCCTGAACATGTAAGAATTTTTTTCGCAGAACAAGATTTTTTTTATCAATGTCTAAAGAGGTTTGAGACATGACATTACACTCTCGATCAATTTTTAATTAATGATGTCTGAGCTTAGAAGAAAATTAGTTGGGTTCCTGACATTATTCATGTTGCATCACAAGGCATCTAGAAAGTTAAAAGTGTAATGATATGTAGTTGTCAATCTTGGTTATCAATTATATGACTCTTTTTTATTTAAAAAAAAAACAAACTGTAGTGAAAAAATTGATTGATCAGACCTAACAATATTGTTGGCTTTTCTGTTGTAGCATGGGTCATTTGGATATCAAATCATACACATGCGTATAAATTAATTTACCTGTAGAAATAAGGATGTTTGATGTTTGTTGTCTCTTATATTATTTAAAAAATATCTTATATTATCTTGATCTTATCTTTAGAGTATCTATTGGATTGGGAATCTACTAATTATCATGATTAGTTTTCATATTTTATTAGGATTAGGAGTTTAGTATCAATATAAATAAGGGTTAGTGCATAATGTTTTGTATTTACAGTATCAAGCCATGATCATTGTTGAAATTATAGGGTTTTAGACGAGGACATAAAAAAGAGAAAGAAACAGATTTTATAATGACTATGGTTTTAATATATTAGTATATACAAAACCAAGCATTGTGTGTGTCTCTCTCTCTCTCTCTCTCTCTACACACACACACACACACACACACAAAATACCAAGGATTATGATTATGGTTTGTTTGGTTCACATGAGGGGATGGGAAATAACACTATCTTGTTTGGTTCACAAGGGAAGGGGTAGGGCTATAATGGAGGGAAAACGCTAACTGTATTTTCACACCCGTATAATATATAATGTGACATTTGATGAAAGATTATTTTACTCAATGCATCTAAAAATTAATAAACCCATCTCCCCTTTCCAAATCATTAAATATTGAAGGGAAGCCAAATTTGAGTCGGAACTGATTTAGCTCCCCTCAGCTCTAGTAAATCACCAAATAAGAAAGCATCAGAGCCCATTTGTATTGGCTTATTTTTTAGCTTATAAAAAATAGCTTATACAAATAAATAAGCTTTTATGTTAATTTACAAGTTTTCGTTAACGAAAATTGTATCTTCATAACTTGTTTTTTCATAAACTACATTTGACAAGCTTATAAATAATACAAAAAAAACTCATTTATTTGCATAAGTTGTCTTGCATAAGCTCAAAATAAGCCTTATCCAAATGGGCCCTGAAAATTAGTTTTCAAATAGACGTCTTTATGTCTTTTTTTTTTCTTTCTTTATTTACAACCTATATCTTCTTCGTGGTATAAGAATCCGGGTTAAAATACATTTTTTGTCCCTTATCTTAGTATTAAGTTTTAGTTTGGTCCTGTAGCTTTTAAAAATTTCAATTTGGTCCTTTATCTAACTTTTTTTATTTTAATTTAGTCCCTTAACTTTTAAAAGTTTCAAATGAGTGTCTTATCTTGTATTGTTTGTTTCAAAATGATTCCTTATTTCGTAAAATTTATACTAATGTGGTGACTCTTTTCCGAAATGGTCCCTTATATTATCAAAGTAATACCAATGTGAGTAACACAATATATGCAAAAGGGACTACATTGAAACCAAAAATAATGATAAGGAACCCAATTGAAACTTTTGAAAGTTAGACGACTAAACTGAAACTAAAAAAATAAGATAAGAGACCGCCTTGAATCTTTCGTAGATCTTATATCGGGCCACTCATAGTTGTTTGGGGTTGAGTTAGACTTGGTTCAAATTCTAAGAAGAGAGTTAATTTTTTGTTACGGTTCTGAATACACTAATCCCATTGGGTGAAACCAAAAAGTTGTTTATTTCATCAGTTATGTTTCACCAATACTTATTCATCATTTTCTATAGAATTGGTTCCACTAATACTGTTGAACAATATTGTTGAAGGTGAACTATTCATCCTTGCAGTTCAAGGATTTATTCCATTTTCTGTTGTGGAGATTGTTTTAGTTTACATGATTACTATAATGTTTTAATATATACAGTTCATCGGATATAACGTATACTTCATTGCAATATTTGATAAGTGACTTTCTCATTCTCATCCATGTTTGTTTCTGTGCATGTTGAATTCAGCGTATAACCATTGAGCAGATTCGAAATGATGAGTGGTTTCAAAAAAGCTATGTTCCTGTCCATCTCCTTGAGTATGAAGATGTAAATCTGGATGAGATAAATGCTGCATTTGACAGTGCTGAGGTCTGTTTATTAATTCTGCATTAGGTGAAGTTTATAATTTATATAATTTTTTTCGTTGCATTTATGTGAATTTACCTCAAATTTTCCAAATGTACCCTATAAGTTTCGATCATTTGAGAATAGATTTGACACGTTGTGAATGCCCTGTCCTTCTACCTACCTTGAAAAAAATTGGAGTAGTTCATGGGTACAAAATAACAATATCAGTGAAAGATATTTAAGTTGTACTATGTCTTAAAAGTAATACAGTTAGTAGCATTCAAATCTCTTGTGTACTTGATGCTTAAAAGATGAATGATGATGAAGGGAATATTAATTGAAAGAGACTGATGAATGCAAAAGCTATCGCCACAGTTATCTTAACTTTTTTGTGCATTTATATGAAAATTATATCAGTTATGTTGACATGTTGGCTATTTTGTCGCTGAAGGATGAGGGGGATAATCCACAGTGTGAGATTGCGGACACGGGTCCTCTGATTCTTAATGCATTCGACATGATAATGTTATCTCAAGGCTTAAATCTTGCAACAATCTTTGATCGTGGACAGGTATTTACATAGTTACATTGTTGTTTGTTTGCTATTTTATGACTCAGTAATCATATGTGGAAATATTCAAAAAGTTCCCATTTAATATGGCTTGTTTACAACAAAATGTATAATTGCACGTCCATATTCTGCCATTATCTTAAGGACACTATGAAGTACCAAACGCGCTTCATCACTCAAAAGCCAGCGAAAGTAGTTTTATCAAGTATGGAAGTTGTGGCACAATCAATGGGATTTAAGACGCATATTCGTAACTATAAGGTTGGTAGCCTGTAATATATGTGTGCTACATTGCTTTATCACTTTCATTCTATCTTTGTTTATTTTATACCATCCATTCATTTTTTTTTGAGGGACCATCTATTCACTTATAAGTTATATACTCTAAAAAATCAACCTAAATACATAGCATCTGCTGTTAGTTCTTCTTGGGATTAATATTGTCTTAATTACATAGTTTTAGTAATCTGAAGTGATCTTTCGTCTATATTTTCAGATGAGAATAGAGGGTATTTCAGCAAAAAAGACATCTCATTTCTCAGTTATACTGGAAGTAAGTTGATATTTCTCTTATAGACTTTAAACAGTTGCTGAACATTTTGAATAATAATTTCATTTCCTGATCTCTTTTTTCGCTTTGTTTGAAAAGGTTTTTGAAGTTGCTCCCACATTTTTCATGGTGGACATTCAGAAAGCAGCTGGAGATGCGAGTGAATATCTCAAGGTCATTTTTTTTAAGAGTTGCTTTTGTGGTTGGTGTTACCTCACCTTTCCTCCAATTAATTAATTAATTAATTGTATTTCTAACAAAAAAAATAACTCTTCTATGTTGCAGTTTTACAAGAATTTCTCTAACAATCTTGAGGATATCATCTGGAAATCCCCTCATGAAACAAGCAAATTGAAGACCTCCAAGACTAGAAGCAAAAGACATTAGTTTTGTTGGCAGTGGTATCTTCTGTTCTGATTGAAAGATAAGGCAAAAAAAATCTAGTTGTGAGAAATAGAAAGAGAAAAAAAATCTAGTTGTGGTAGATATATATTGATGTGGAATTGTTACAAAACACACCTAACCCTTGCATATAAAGGTTAAAGCCAGGTTGGCTAACTCACCTCTTTCGTATCTATAACCAATCCGGGACTTTTTTTATATATAGAGAGAAGAGCAGATTCAAATTTGAAAGAGAAAAAGGAATCAGGTGTAAACTGTAATGACAAAAATAGCAAGTTTGGTGTTTGTAAATTTCTTTACGTCGATGTATCCAGTTCTTACAATCAGGAGTGTAAGTGTTGATTGAGTATGTACTGATAGCTTTTATGTTATCAGTTAACACTGTTGTATATTGAATTACATGAGTTATGTTAGTTAATGTGTTTTGTTTTCAGTGCTGCATCACTAAAATTAGTATAAAATGAAAAAAAAATTAAATAAATACAATTTACTTTAAAATCAATTGCCACTGAACTTCCAATCATAGTTTACACTTGAATTTGTAAAACTTTTGATGTGCAAGCCATTTGATTTGTACATGATTTATCATATGTTAACGATTTGTATCACTTGGTTAATACATGGTATTTTTTTTGTGAAGCTACAGTCAAAATTCAAAAGTTAACTTCCTATAACAATTCAAAGCTTGTCAATATATAAGTAACCTCTGTGCTGTAGATGTAAATGCAGAAATGTGTAAAAAAATGTATCTGCTTTTGGCCATCTCTTTGATTGGCAACTCATGAACTTTTAGCTGCATCTTGGAGGATATCAGAGAAAACCACCAAAATTCCCACACGAGCATTGTCCATTGACAAATTTATGTAGCCTCTTACTATCTTTAACAATGATTTCCCTACTAGTCAGTTTTGAGATGTACTTGACAAAATTATGACTATCCCTGCACATTAAGGTATTCTTAACAACTCTCACTGGTGAAGAATTTGGCAAATTCTCCAACCCAAATGCAATGGCTAGCTTCTCACTGTGATAAATGGTAGGTGGGGATGTCTTTTCTTTCTCTTCTTTGTCACTTATTTCCACACTTTTTGACATCTCATATCCAAGATTCATCGTTTTGATATGTAAATCCTCCAATGATTTATCTATTGAACTTTCTATGTCTGCTTTGTCATTTGTTTGAAATGAATACACTCTGTCTTTGATGCTAATCCAGCTCCAATCTTTTAACTCTCCAATTTTCTCTTCTTTCATTATATTCTCCACCCTAGAAACATCGTCATATCGTCCGGCTGAGACGTACGCATTCAACAGCAATTTGTATGTCTCTGTATCTTTTGGTTTGAGACTTAACAACTTTTCTGCAGCATCACAACCCAATTCTAGATTCCCTTGGCTTAGACAACCAGCAATCAAATTTGACCAAATAAACTCGCTAGCCTCATAATCCATTTTCTTTATCAAATCGAAAGCTTCCTCTACCTGTCCGAGCCTCACTAACATATCAACCAAACAAACATAATGGTCCATCACAGGTTCAATTTTATATTCCTTTTGCATAATCTCAAAGTAATTGAATGCTTCATTGACCATACCAGCACTTCCACAAGCTGATAAAACGCCGACAAAAGTGACCGGGTTTGGTCTGATACCTACAAGTTTCATATCCTCGAAAAGATTCAATGCTTGCTTTGACCAACCATGCTGTGCAAAACCAGTAATCATTGTAGTCCATAATATCATCGTTCTAATAGACATCTCTAGAAAAACTTTGCTTGCTCTCTCAATGCTCCCACATTTGTTATACATATTAATCATAGAAGAACCTACAACAACCTCTGATAAGAACCCGGTTTTGATTGTCCGAGCATGAATCTGTTCACCTTGTTCTAAAGCCATAATTTTACTGCAAACACTCAACACACTTGAAAAGGTAAACGAATCAGGTTTCATGTCAGACCGATTCAACTTCGAGAAAAGGTTGAGTGCTTCAATTCCTTTTTGGTATGCAGAAAGATTATCCTTTGAAAGCTCCATCGTTTGTGCAAGTCCAGCAATCATAGCATTCCATGTTACCAAATTAACATCATCCATTCCTTTAAACAACCTATGAGCCTCAACAATACAACCACATTTAAGGTACAAATACAATAAAGAATTCCGAACACGTAGGTTCGACTCGTACCCTAATTTAGTACACAACGCATGAACCTGAATCCCAAGCTCTAAGCACTTAACCTCACAGCAATGACTCAAGACAGTAGTTAAAGTGTACTCATTAGGTTGAACCTGCACTTCATCTAAAAGCATCTCAACAAAAACTCTCACTCCCTTCATAGCTTCACCTTTTTCGCCGCACGCAGAAATAGCTGCAGTCCAAGAAATAACATCCTTTTCTTTGATTCTCCTAAATGCTTTTAGACCAAATTCCAACCTACCACCACATTTAGTGTATAAACTACAAAGCGCATTGCCGATACTTGTGTCAAAATCAACATGGTATTTGATTATGTAAGCATGTAACTGTTCTCCTAACTTCAAAGAATGCAAAGATGTACAAGCATTAAGGGCTATAGCAAGAGTGTAATTTGAAGGGTAACACTCTGAATGTAACAGCATCTCTTCAAACAAATGTATAGCATGTTTTGGCATTGAGTTTTGCGCATAACCCTTCATTAAATTTGTCCAAGCAACAACATTTCTTCTATTCATGTGATCAAATACTTGTTGAGCACACTCCATGCTACCGCATTTGGCGTAAATGGTGACTAGAAATGATGACAAAAAAGGGTCTTCATGACTACCTGTTTTCACCATGTGACAGTGAATAATTTGTGTGGATGACAAGGAGGAATTTTCTAAGCATTGTTGTAACAAGGGAAGGTAGAAAGATGAGTCCACTTCTTCTTCTTTACTCTCTTTTGCCAATGAAAGTACTTCTTGAAATTTAAGGTTCCTGCTAGGATCCAAATGTGTGGATATGTGGCTTTTCTGTAATGAAATGCTTTGACCCTGAAAGCATAAGGTGCAGGTTTATATTGAATTAAGTAGAAAAGATTAATGTTATATACTAATTAAACTATAATTTATTCCTTTTGAAATAAGCAATGTAATTTTTAAGGTTGATTGAAAAATAAATTATTAAAATTTTAATATCCTTCTAATTTAATTAATAATTATAATTTTGCAACTCCATTAAAGTTTGGAATTAGGTTGTAGTGGTAGGATTATGTCTTGAATAACTTATTTGGACTGATATACAAAAAATTAATGATTTGTTTATAAGCCATTTTTTATTTTTTAATTTTTTGTGGTGGCTGGGGTTCGAATCCCGAACCTTGCATATATTATGCGTTGTCCTTACCAACTGAGCTAAGCTCACGAAAACTTTATAAGCCATTTTTGACTTATTTCAATAAGGCCTTGTTTGAATAAATAACATAATTAAACGCTTATCATATAAATGGCAATGTATAAGCTATTTCTAAAAACTATAAGCTGTTTCGATAAGCTCTCACAAAGAGTCTCACATCACAAGTATTTATGTCACTAGATAAGTTCAAATAGTTTTAGGATACTAATTAAATTCTTCAAAGAATGACAAATGACAATTAAGTTCATATATAAAAACAAGTACATAATCTAAAGAAGGATACAAGGTAAAAGACAGTTTGTATGAGAAATGAAACAGAACATGTTTTAGAGTAGCTACCTTATCTATTGAAAAAGATGTTGGTGGGTATTTTCTGAATTGTGGGTGGAGCTTAGGAGTTGCAGTGACACCAACTATAGAAGGTAAAGAAACCATGGCATGAAGATTCGTCCCTGTTTGGTTCTGAATTGTGAACGCGATTGAGTCAATTCCTTTTCCTAGCTTCCACGTCTACTCAAATGTGATTTCTCAATTTAGTCCTTTCAAGAAAGACAACCATGCTCATAATTTCTTATCAAGTTTGCAGTGAAGATAAGAGAAGAAGATAAGAGTATTGAGCTTTTGAGGCCCATTCATTTGAGTACGCATCGTTTTCTTTTTATATCAGAGGTTTTATAGAGATTTTTTGGTACAATACTGTATAAAGAATAAAGAAATCTGCTCTTTACCCAACAATAATTGCTCGCTCCAAGCTGAATTGACCAGTTTGCCCCTGCGTGAGTTAACTCGACACAAAACCCAACCGTCCATATTCACAGCTCCATTTTTCTTTCCCTACACCTCCAGAAACCCAAAAAGTGCAAATTTTTGGGTCAAAATCTTCATTCCAAATCATTGCAAATCGTTAGGAAGCAAGTTTCTACGTTCATTAAGCATTAAAGAACATGTAATGTATCGTCAAAACTCATTCGTTTTTTCCTGTTTTTCTGCAAGGTTCGTCATTTTTTTGAGCTACAGAGTAGGACATAGCATGAGTTAACTAACGCTAGTTGTATGGGCTGCATGAGTTAACTCACACAGAAAGTTAACACTTAAGTCACGCTACAGTGATGCCCAGTTTTTGAATTTTTACGCCACATTTTTCCTCGCTTTGCTTGCTGCATAAGTTAGTTATTTATTTTTTCCTTGTTATTTTTTTATTCAATTCAATAGACATAAAGTGATATGGTTGAAAATGTGGTGGATGATGGCGTTGAACCAAAACAGACCAAAATCGAAGCTTCCGGCGTAGGTGTAGGTTCCAGCGTAGCATCCAGCGATGTCAAACCAACCAAAGATGTGAAGTTTAAAGTGAAAATTCCCTTTCAAGCTCACATTGGTCACAACCAAGGAAAACAAAAATCGGTACCTACTAGTAACTTTGAAGAAAAACCAAAACCGATACCTACCGATGTTCGTGTTATTGAAGTAAACATCGGGTCATTTTTTACAACAAGTGAAAGATGGAGAGATCGAGAAGAATTACTTGGTTGGGTTCGTCAACAAGCGGCAAGGGTCATATTTACTATTTCTATAAATAAATCTAGTTTAATAAGGTCATACTTGACGATGCAATGTGAAAGGAGGGGTGAATACAGGCCACCTAAGACGAGGAAGAAACCAAAGCTTGAAGGCACGAGCTCAAGAAAATGTGAATGTCCGTTTAGGTTGAAATGATTTTTTGAGAAGAATACACAAGATTGGTGAATTTCAATGCTTTGTGGAATTCACAACCATGAGTTGGCGCCAATGTTAACCGGCCACCTTCTTGCGGGTCGACTAAAAGCGAAGGAGAAAAAGAGTTATGGACATGAAAAATAGTTTGGCGGCGCCTAGGAATATTCTCACGGATTCGAAGGAAAAAAACAAAGACAGTGTGACAATCATCAAGCAAGTGTACAATGCACGAACTAGATGGCGCAAGGGTCAAAGAATGGACAAGACGGAGATGCAATACTTGATTTCAAAGTTGGAGAAGCATAAATACGTCTATTTCACAAGAGAAAATAGTGAGGAAACCACTCTTGAAGACATATTTTTTGCTCATCTGGAGTCAATTGATATGCTTAACACTTTTCCCACTATTTTGGTCATGGACTAAACCAATACCTACCGAATGCCGTTATTTGAGATTGTTGGTGTCACCTCTACCAAAATGACGTATTCAGTTGCGTTTGCCTTTCTTTCCTTTGAACAAGAGAATAACTTTACTTGGGCACTTGAGATGTTGGTTGGTCTTTTGACCTCAAAACTGAACATGCCTAAGGTGGTTGTCACCGATAGGGACACCGCTTTGATGAATGTTGTTGCCACAGTTCTCCCTGAAACAGACCATGTACTTTTCTATTTTCATATTGAGAAGAATGTCAAAGCTAAGTGCATCATGATCCAGGACAAAGATGTGAAGGAAGCGAATGATGAGAAGCATTGTGATCTTGTTAAGAAAATAGTGAGAGCTTGGAGAGAAGTGGTCAACTCTCCTACGAAGGATTTATATGCAACTCATGGTTGATATTCAAAGAGGAGGTATGTGGACCATTTCCAATGTTTGTTAAATATGTTGAAACCACAGTTTTGCCCCTTAAGAAGCATTTTGTGAGGGCATGGACGAATAAATTCTTGCATCTAGGGTGTAGAACCACCAACATTGTTGAATCGGCTCATGGACACTTGAAAAGATATTTGAGGAGTAGTGTGAGAGATTTGCCATCATGTTGGGATGAAATTGACAAAATGTTGAAAATCCAATTAGGTGAGATACAAGGAAGTTTTGGGAGGAGCATAACTGTCATGGTACACAAATAAAAAAAACAAATTATTCTCTGAGTTGGAGGGGTATGTCTCTATAGCCTCTTTGGGTTTCATCGATGAAGAATTACAACGCTTTAGGACATTCGGCTTTGCTAAAGAAGATTGTGGTTGTGTGCAAATGACAACGTACGGGTTGCCTTGTGCTTGTATTATTGCCAAGAAGTGAAAGAAAAAATTGCCTATTCTTTTGGATGAAATACACCCTCATTGAAAAAGGTTAAGTGTAATTAGAGAAGAGGTTGATGCACATTTTTCCGTTACGGAGGAATGGATCGCCATTCTAGAACGTCTCAAGAGGGCCCCTTACAATATGAAACTCCACATCAAAGAAAAGTTGCGTGAACTAGGATTTCCGAAGGACACAATGTTGAAGCCACCTCCGAGAAAAGTGGTAACCAAGGGAGCACCTAAAAGGGTGAAGTCTACACTGAAAACGAGGTCCACGGGTCGAATCCCCTCTAGGTAGGAGACTATTGATTCTCAAAATCCCAATAGTCAATTCTCACAAGCCAAGAGTAATGTTCCAAAGAGTAAAGGTGCACGTCTTGGCACTTGCTCCTGCTCACAAGCTTCGACTCCTACTTCAAAACAAATTCCTTATTTGAAAATATCATACATTTCACAAATTTCAATGATCATGAGACCTTACATTGAAGACATTGTGAATGTTAGAGGGGATGATAATTGTGGTTTTCGGGTCATAGATAGGCACTTGGGAATGGATGAGGATAGTCATGTTTTTGTTCGTCATGCACTTATTAATGAGTTGAAAAATCAAAAGAGTGACCATTTGCCGATATATGGTCCGAGAGGCGTTTTAAACTTATCTGGGATGGTTTCCACCCTCCAACAAGTAGAAGTGGTATTGCGTCGGTTGATAAGTGGTTGACCACTCCGGATATGGGTCACATTATTCCTACTTGCTACAATAGAGTCGTTGTTCTATTGAATTTGCCCGAAAAAGGTAAATGTGAGACATATTTCCCAATCCGAAGTGCTCCACCACTTAAGCCACATTCCAACATCATGTGTCTTTGTTTAATCCCCGACCACTTTCTTCATGTTTTGTTTAAAGAAGATTGTCCGTTACCACCTCCTTGTAAGGAGTGGATGAAGCACAAGATTGGTGAGGCGGAGAAATGACATTTTGAGTTTATGGATAGACAAGCCGCCTACAATGACCTCATGTCTAAGGAGCCCAAGCCGCCAAAAAACCAACAAATGAGCACAATCCTATTATGTGTGACACTCCGACTCTGGAAAAACCAAAGCAAGATTTCAAAGTCATGGATGAAGATGTTGATTATGCACTATCACTAGTCTAGTTAGATAGGTTATGACACTTTTTGGTCCGTCCGTGTTCGTCCTATTTTTTGGTGGTATTATACCGATGTATTTTTTTTGTGGCCGGTTATGTACTTTGGACATTTGTGGCCAATATGTAACTAATATGATATATATGAAGTGAATATTTTTTGGTGACCGGTTATGTCACGCAAATTATTGCTCGCATTTTTTTGCCTCTAATTATTCAACTATTTATTTTATCTTTTTTTTATCTCATATTTGTTTTTCCTTATATTTTGTGAAGTGAAACATGTCAGAAGATGCACAAGATCCAGTTGAACTTCATGTCCTTTATGTAGTCGTGAAAAAGAGGGTTAGGTTCTTTGTAAACCCCACCGACAAGGTGGACGAGTTGAAGGCTAAACTTGACGGATACTTTATCCATATTGGTTCAAATCAAAGAACATCTGATGTAGTAGTAAATGTGCTAGGCATTGACTTGGGGGAGGATAAGGAAGAAGACTTTTGGAAAACCATGTATTATCCATAAATTCTCGAAGATTATAACGATGTTGATTACATGTTTAGGTTAATGGTTGAGAATAACACTTTACATCTTTATTTCCGATCCGTTGAAGTGTAATATTTATTAACGTGTAATAGTATAATTTGATCGAATTTGTGTCTGTAATGTTGAATTTGTGATATGTGTAATTTAACGATGAATTTGTGTAATTTTGACTGTTTATGTGAGATTATGTGATTTTTGAAATCTAAGGACAAATTGGTGTAAAACGATGAGTTTAAGTGTTTACGTGTCATTAAGTGTGATTAAGTGATTATGGGTCGTTAACGACGAATTTGTGTAATTTGGATCAATTATGTTGTATTATCTAATAATGTTGTTAAAGTGGCGTAATTCGGTTCAATTATGAGCGTGTCAAGGTTACAGGTCTATTATGACTTGGCTGCATTGCATTAAATGCAAGAAACTGATGTCTTCTCTGAACGTGAGTTAACTCACGTTAACTTGTGATAAACGTGAACTCACGTTGCAATTTACACTGGCGTGGGTTAACTCACGCAACGTGTGTTGACTCACACAAAATTAACACTAGCGTGAGTTAACATGTGTATGAGTATTTTTGTCTTTTCAGTTGGGAGCGAGCAATTTTTGTTGAGTAAAGAGTAGAATTCAAGAATAAATTAAATAAATAAACAAGAATATATACATGAATCTCCTAACAAAAAAATGAATACTCAACATTTTGAGCCAATTTTGAAAATTTAACATTTAAATGCAACTTTGATTTTAACCAGTGTGAATTGATAAAATCACTTTATATGTATTCAAATATAAATCAATTATCACTACCAAAAAAAAATTTATAAATCAATTATGCCGAACTTTTCTTTAACAAGTAAAAATGAATCATATTAACATCAACTGAGAGTTCTTACTAACACAAGGTGTGCCAAAGAGAACCTCTAAAGTTTACATTCGAAACGAAACCAAAGACAAGGAAATGGGCTCGACTACCACATATAAGAGTTTAAACCTGGTTAATTGTGTTTTCCTTAGCCTTGAAAATTCTAGTATTCCGTTCATTCCACATAACCCAAACACAACATAATCAAATAAGCTGCAAGAATGAACGATGAGCTCGCAAAACTTAATTTTAAGGAGTTTATGGATAGAATCACAAGATTGGTGAGGCGGAGAAATGACATTTTGAGTTTATGGATAGACATGCCGCCTATAATGACCTCATGTCTAAGGAGCCAAAGCCACCAAAAAACCAACAAATGAGCACAATCCTATTATGTGTGACACTCCGGCTCCGGAAAAACCAAAGCAAGATTTCGAAGTCATGGATGAAGATGTTGATTATGCACTATCACTAGTCTAGTTAGATAGGTTATGACACTTTTTGGTCCGTCGGTGTTCGTCCTATTTTTTGGTGGTATTATACCGACGTATTTTTTGTGTGGTCGGTTATGTAATTTGGATATTTGTGGCCAATATGTAACTAATATGATATATATGAAGTGAATATTTTTTGGTGGCCGGTTATGTCACGCCAATTATTGCTCACATTTTTTTGTCTCTAATTATTCAATTATTTCTTTTTTCTTTTTTTTTTATCTCATATTTGTTTTTCATTATATTTTGTGAAGTGAAACATGTCAGAGGATGCACCCTTCATGTCCTTTATGTTGGTGTAAGCCCAGAGGCCAATAGTTTATGTTGAACTTATCTTATGTGTCATGACTTTTATTATTGAATAAATATATGGCACTCTTTATTATATTTATAGTAATGTTAATAAAGTCCTTAGAATAGATAGTTCTTGTAATAATATATTAAGTGTGACTTAATCATGAGATTACATTATCATAAAGAACGCTATTCTTAAATATATCCGTAATCAAGCTTTAATATGAATAAGGATAATAATAAAGCGTCGAGACTATTATGTATGTAGACTGATGACCGCATCTCATGGGTCATAGATATGAGATATTAAGTCTATACATAGGTATAAATATTAGGAGTAATATTTATACTAGATTGACCCACTGTGAGAATACTACATAGTATGTTATGAAATTGTCATAAGATAT
>Ga0228711_1002746_pt1 | contig 27195 bp, 15 predicted proteins | sample MedpolnodulmetaG_2_FD_177996 | JGI IMG/M metagenome (GOLD analysis project Ga0228711, IMG submission 177996) | Root nodule microbial communities from Medicago polymorpha collected in Santa Monica, California, United States - brown nodules | ecosystem: Host-associated > Plants > Roots > Nodule... | reverse complement strand
TGTTTTTTTTTTATTTTAATTTAATTATAATCAATAATTGTAATTTTATGTAATTATAAAAATAAAAACAAAAATATAAAATTAAATAAGAATAAGAAATAAAAGGTGGTGGGGTAGAGTGTTGAATGAAAAAATCGTTGGAGAGGGTAAAAGTTGAATGAGTATTGAATTAAGAGAGAGAAAATGATGTGGAGTGTTAGGAATTGAAAAAGTGGGTGTTGAGTGTTGTTGAATGGTATTGACCATTGTAAATGGTCTAAGTTAAGAAAGAAAACTAACGTGAGTTAACTCATATAGAAAATATAACTAGCGCGAGTTAAATCACGTACGCCAGGAGTATTTTGGTCTTTTCATTTGGGACAATTTTTTTTTGGGTAAAGAGCAGTTCTCTTCAAAATGATGATGTCTACGTAAAACTCACTCAAACAAAACAACAGTAGTAGGCAAAAGTACACACCTATTCTTTGCAGCCAGTCACGTGCGTGCGACGCGCACAATCTAAATCTAAAATCAATATATATTCAGAAAAATAAATAAATAAATAAATAAATATCCTCTTCTTCTCCCCCCAAAATTAAAACCCTAATAACCTTCGAAGCTCTCGCGGCAACACCACCGATCCCCATTTCCCCCTCAAATCAAAGGTAACTCGCTATTAGGGTTTCAATTTCGTTAATCATCTCTTCAATTTCGTTTTATTAATATTATTAATTCTCCTGCGAATTTCTTGATCTACGAATAGTTGAATTTCCTCGCTCAATTGTCTTCACGCTTCTTCAGTTTACCGCAATTGGTTGAAAAAATTATATTTTTAATTAATCACAACTTCTTGATTATTTAATTTGTTACAGGAGAGAAGAATGAGTAGACATTCGAGCAGAACCGTGTATGTTGGAAATTTACCTGGCGATATCCGTGAAAGAGAAGTTGAAGATTTGTTTATGAAGGTTCGTTGCTCATTCATTTCTGCTTTTTTATTTTGATCTGGAATTTCAGCATATCTCACCAGTTAGGGTTTTGGTTTTCAAATCCTGGGTGAAAGCCATCAGCTTGCTATGATTTATACCTACATTAGCTTAATTTTATTGACTAAGTGTGGATTTCACTAGCTAAAGTAGGATTTAAATTAAGATAGTTTTTTTTTATGGATGATAATTTCACTAAGGAACACTTGAACCTTTTCTTTGTCTCTTTTGGGACCGTGTAGATTATAAAGTTGTTTTCTGATGGGAGTGACTGTTAATGATTTACTGTGTGATTAATGTTTTGTTGGAATTTTCGGTTCTTATATTTGTTGTTTACCTATCTTATGTATGTCACTTTTGTAGTATGGACACATAACTCACATTGACCTAAAGGTTCCGCCAAGGCCCCCTGGCTATGCATTTGTCGAGGTGAGTTGAAAGTTACATAGACTATTATGTAAATTTCCCTTTTTTGCTTTTTTTTAAAATAAAAAAAAATTCTAATAGAGGTCTTATTTTTGCAGTTTGAAGATGTTCAAGATGCCGAGGATGCAATTCGTGGTCGTGATGGTTATGATTTTGATGGGCACCGATTACGGGTTGGTTATATTTACAGATACTTGCTTTAATAATCTTATAACCGTAATTACTTATACCAGAAGAGTGGCAACGTGATAGCCTTAATTCTTAATATTGTTTAAATTTGTATGTCTATAGGTGGAGGCTGCACACGGTGGTCGTGGTAATTCATCTTCCAGAGATCGATACAGCAGTCACAGCAATGGCCGAGGTGGACGCGGAGTATCCAGGCGCTCTGAATATCGTGGTGTGTAGACTTTTTGAACGTTTATTATGTTTTATTTGAGGATATTTTTTGTATGCATCTGAAATCGTTTGGACCTCTTTTGCAGTTCTAGTCAATGGACTGCCCTCTTCTGCATCCTGGCAGGATCTTAAGGTGAGATATAGTTTTCTTTACCATTTTATCAGATAAAGTTATTCGCGAGCGCATAATTACTGACTCAATAGTGGTTTCTTAAATGCAGGATCACATGCGAAAAGCTGGGGATGTTTGCTTTTCCCAAGTTTTTCATGATGGAAGGGGTACGAGACATTCAGATGACATTTTCAGTTTTAGCTGTACCCTTTAGATTTTATGTATTAGTAATTAAGAGTTTAAATGTTGGTGGTTATTTACGACTCTCTATATTATGGTGGCATCTTAGCCTGTCAGGGAAGTGAGATATTTTTTTGTTACGACTCTCAGAGCTCTTCAATATATTGTGATTGATTTGCAGGTACTACTGGGATTGTGGATTACACAAACTACGATGATATGAAATATGCTGTGAGCCACTTCTTCGCTTATATGGTTTTATTTATTTCGAAGGATATCATGGATATCTTTTCACAAGCTTTGCTTTGTTTCACCTCTTATAAAATTTTACGTTTTTTGTTGCAGATCAAAAAGCTTGATGGCTCCGAGTTCCGGAATGCTTTTTCCAAGTCTTACGTTCGTGTATGACCTGAATTTGATTGTGAAAACTTGTATTTCTTTAATAATGCATGCTACTACCACTAAATTTTTTCTCTTCTTCTGTTTGTCCATGTAGGTGAGGGAATATGATTCGAGGCGGGACTCTAGAAGTCCTGGTCGTGGGCCTTCTCATTCTAGAGGAAGAAGCTATAGCCGCAGCCGTAGTCGTAGCCGCAGCCGTAGCGACAGTCCAGGCCATAGCAGAAGGTATTTCCAACACGTGTCTTAGACTCTTGGGCGTTCCTTCTATAAAGATTCCATATTTTCATTTTTTTCTTTCTAAACAAGACTTTTCTCTGTCAAACAGCAAATCTCCCAAGGGTAAATCCTCACAACGTTCACCAGCTAAATCTCCAGCAAGATCAGTTTCTCGTTCTCGCTCCAGATCTAGATCCCGCTCTTTATCAGGGTATGCAATGTTATTTGTTTAAATGTGTAGACGTCTGTTACTATGTTTCCGATGGCTAATCTTTTGAAGTAGATTTTATTTGTTGTTCGGGTTTTATTTCCAACTCATGCATTTTAATTATTTATTTGGTGCTTCTTAGCCTCTTACGTGCAGCGGGAAAAAGTGTCTTCCCAGAGGAGGCACATTAATAGGTTGCTTGGGGGAATATTCTTTAATTATGGGTATTGACAATGAACAGAATAGAAGGAATTGGAGTTTCGTCGATTCATGATACAATTGAATTCATGCATATCTTTTCTTGGCCAAGTTTTAGTATAAACAACTTAGTTTCTATTGTTTTGTCCTAGTGAGGTCAATTTTATCCTATTTAACGGGTTAAAGGAGTTAAGGTTAAAATCCTGATGAAGGAAAAAAATGCTAACATAACAATTAACATACTAACGTTTGCCTATATAAAAAAAGTTGTTTTTGCCATCTGTGATTTCATGTCGATAAGCATCCTAGTAAACTTGTTTTGTTAAACACCCTTCTTTTATTAAAAGTGAAATGTCAGAGCAAGTAGTTTGCAAGTTATTTATCATTTTTTCCTCTATGAAACCTCTTTTAATATTTTTTTCTTCAACACTAACTATTGCTCTCTTCACTTCCCCTCCCATATCATTTTTTTTCATACATGCATTGTTCGTCCGGTACCTGGAGAAACATGCCTCCATGTTGGAATGTTTTCTTTCAGTTTCCTTTTGTTTTTGTGAAAATTCCTTTGTTTTTTCTTAGATTGGAAACTTGCGGCATACTGGAAATTGGAAATTAGGGACTTGGTGGGATTTGGTTCAATTGCCTACAACTCAATTTGTTGTGGAGGTATGGTATTTTTCAGATGGGCGACTTTGGATACCCTCATAGTACATTTGTTCTAATACTTTTAGCATGTAAATGTCCGTGGGTGCTAGATTGGGAAACAAAGAGATCATGGATTGCCATTTTAGAGCTGGATTTCTTGTGTTTAAAGGAAATTAGGATCTGGAAATCTCAACCAATGAGCACTAGGGATAATTTCATTACAATTGCGGGCTTCAAGATTTGCCATGCCAATAGGGTGCACTATCTGGATTCTCTGGATTTTGTGGTGCAGGGGAAGATTTCTTTTCTCCTGTCTGCTGGTGTCTTAATGTTTAACCTTGGGATTGTTTATTTATCATTCATTTTCATCATATTATTTTGCATTTAGTGCCCATGACATTTCGTTCTTTGGCTTTCTCTCTGTTGAGCTGTTTTATATTTTATGATATTTGTTTTTTTACCTCTCTTGGGTTTGCGAACCGTGACATTGGAGAGGCATCAAGGCTGTTGGATCAAATTTGATAAGGGAACTTGTGGATTTATACTCTGTTATTTGTGGAACTTTTGCAGATCGCGGTCAAGGTCTAGGTCTCCATTACCTCTGGTGAGTGAATTTTCTCTAACTGCCATTGAACATTTCATTTGCTTCTTGTGCCTTGTAATGGCTGCATTAGTATGTTTTACAATCAACACATGTTCTGATGTGGCCCATCTGTAAGGAAACTAGAGTTTCTTTGTGCAAGATGTACATGGGTGGAGTAAATAAAGTCTCTTCGTGACTTCCAAGAAAGTTATGTATAGTTTTGGTATTTTGGACTATCTTACCTCAACTAATGATTTTATTTATCAGCGTAATAAAAGCCCCAAAAAGCGCAGTGCTAGCAGGAGTCCAAGTAGGAGCAGGAGCCATAGCAAGAGTTTGTCCAGGTCTCTATCTCAGTGCTTTTTTAATGATATTGCCATGCATTACGTGACTTTATTAATTTGTTTGGCATTGTATGCTTAACCCTGTTTTGATCGGGACTTGGTCTGGCAGGTGAGCTCTGATTGTTACTAGTGAAGAAGTGGATGTTGGTCAGTGCGGCTACAAAGTTTTTTCTAGTAATATTTGACTTTGGCTGAGAAATACTTATTTGGGTTGAAGTTGTTTGAACTTTAAACTCTCTGGATTGTTGTACTCGAGACCTGTGCCTTTGGGCATCTTAAGTTGTGAGGAATTTGATGGACCTTGATTTATATGGTAGTAGATTGTTGAACTATTTGGTTCCTTGTTTAGGTACACTTGGTAATTGGTATTGACTTTATTACATCCTTATAAATAAAAAATGTTTTGCAACACATTTGCATAGCCCTTTCCTTTTGGCTTGATTGATTTAGGATCTTTAGTTGGAAGAAAATAGAGGGGAGTGGGGGACAAAAATCACCCTCGAACCAAATTTAGCTCCCTCCATAAGTGGAGAATATGGAGAGAATATTTATTTATAATAGACTTTGAAGTTGTTTTATTTAACATGACCTCAAAAATTACTAGGGTGAAAAATCTTATTTGACTATTTTCTTCTAAGTTGCTCATCCTGCAGAATTAAACAACAATATAAGATTCCTCCCCCATCCATTCAACCAAGCTGAATGTTTGTAGTGCCGATATTTCTTGGTTCAAGTAACTATATTTGAAGATTTAGTCGGTTATACTTTAGAAAATTGAAATTAAATGGACATTTTTTTTTATTAGAAAATTGAAAAGGTTTATAAATGACTCATTTTGGAAGTATCTCATTTTTATTCTTCATCTCTTTGTTTCAAGACTTCAAAAAGCACTAAAGCTGAAACTATAGCTGTAAATTTATCAACCAAAAATAAAAAGGGGGATGTGACTGTCCTTGTCATCAAATTTCTTAGATAAGAAATGTGTGATTATGTAGTACGCGGAGATAAGAAATCAGGTGGATCTAACGGTAGGTGCAATACAGTCAGAGAGATGTTGATTGGTGCTCTGTCTGTCCTTTTTCTACTTCTGTGGCTGAGCTTTATTTCAATTTCCTTTCATTTTAATGTGCTGTTGCTTTCAACTCTCCATTGAAAGTGATAGACGTTCATTGTTTTCTCTTCCTTGGCCTTTATTACTGATGATCGCTTCTATGTTCTTTGACGTGACCCAGTTCTCTGTTTTTAATGTGGTTCAACCATTGGATAAATTGCAAACAAATTAATGTTTCGTAAATAAATATCAATAAGAGTAACATGGAGTATGTTTCAAAAAAAATAAGAGTAACATGGAGTATCATTGAAGTCAATTTTGCTATCATTTTTCAACGAACAACGCAAAACTCAAATGCGACGTGTAATTTGATAGATGAGTATGTTGAGTAATGTCTCTTTTAGTGGTTTAAATTATTGTGGGTTTACACTTTGAAAATTGAACTCCCTCAAAATGGTGGGATATATATTAATTTCATCTAATAAAAGAGTGAGTGAGAGTGTTGAAAAACGAGTGTTGATAGCATTCTTCTTTGATAGAGAGGAAAGTATCTTATTCTTCTAAGGACACTAGAAGGTTTTTCATAGTCATCCTCCGTGTTAATAGATTTTTGAAGTACTAAAATAGACTAATGACGCTGTTAATAGATTTTTGAAGTACTAAAATAGACTAATGAAAATGTACTATACTTCAATTTTAACTTAGTATATGAATTTTAGTCTACCAACAAAATAGATTGAGTATTTAAGAGATTAACGATGTGTTATTATTATTATAAAGTACAGGTATAAAAGTAACATCTCCTAGAAAATGAATATAAATGATTGTACTTTTATAACATTAATTTATTAATTGAGAAGATTTTCTTAACTAATAAATAAGTAATTGAAAAGAAAAAAGTATAAATTGTGTAGATACTAGGCCTAGAATGAAAAAGTAATAAGTGTCATAAATGGAGGAATGAAAACGCAATTTGCACCAAGGAAGAAATAGTTAAAGGAGCCTCTTTTATATATAAAAAAAAAACAAAAGAAGATGAAATAGTTAAATAATAATCGATACAGACTCTTGAAGAGTTGAAGTATTGGTAGAAAAGATTCATTGAACCTTATAATAGACAAAAAGAATTCATTGAACTAACTACATTCACATATATGGTTGGACTATTAGCCTGCAGTAGGTGAAATTTGAGTTCTGACTCGATCAGTTATACATTCATATATTACACGTAAATTTAATTGCAAATTGATTCCTCTCAACAAAAAAACTCAAATTGATTATTCTTTTTTGACTATAAATTGATTACACACCACCCGGTTCCATTGACATACTCCATATTTGTAAAGAAAAAAAATAATCAACACTTTCAATTTCAATCCTTTAAAAAAAAAACTTTTAATTTCATTGTTCAAAACAGTATTAATTGTCTCGCGCAAGGATAATTTTGTTTGGCATTGTAATGATCAACACCTTTTATCAAAATTATACTTGCTTATTTATTGCAAATAAAGAAATATGATAAATGAAATAATTGGATACGTGTAATATAGAAGAAAAAAATAGTTTTGTTAGGAACATTATATAATATATGTAGATGACGAAATTTGAATCTCTAGCATTCAAATTATTCATGTTAAGAGGTGAATTTCTATCCACTATACTATGTGACAAAAAAAAAATACTGATTTTATAAAAAAACAATAAAATTTATTGTTTTTTCTAGTATACCTAAATAACGTTAAATTGACAAATTAAAATGAATAAATTAATTTTTTTTTATTCATTGTTATGGAAAATGTGATAGTAGTAGCAATAATTGAAGGGTAAGACTAATATACTTTAAATTATCAAAATGATAGTTTAATAGAAATAAAATTTATCTAAAAACAGAAATATAAGAGGTAACATCTAATTAGTAAACATGCTTATCTCACAATCCAATATTTTCCATTTTACATTAACAACAGACAGACCAAAATTTGATAAAAATAATATTGCAAAATAACATCATACTTTGATCTCAAATGTAAATAAAAGTTTATAAAATAATTGATGTATTTAGTCTAATACGTAAAAATTTTACATATCATTTTCAATGATTTACATTTTCTTACTAATAAGTATGAATTGATTAAGAATGTTGATTATTGTGGGAGGGAGGGTGTACATGTAATAAGAAACTCTTCAATGAAAAATGATTCTGTCACTTTGATTTCCCTCATGTGCAGTATCTTTCTATCAGAATCCTTATTATTCCATTTTCTACTTTAAATTCCTCCCCCTTTTATTTCCTTTTTCAACTAGCTAGCTAGTGTAGTGTACTACTGAAAAATGTGTGGTCAATACTCGTCTACACTTATGGCAATTATTATAGGCGTCTCATTAATGCATATATATATATATACACTGCACCACATGACCATAATCAACAAGACACCGTGTCTTATTTGAACACCGCTTTATGTTCTTGTGTTGGTTCCTAACAATTCTTGTGGTTTCTTAGACCTATAATCTGCAAGAAAAAAAAAATGTTATCTGAATTAACAGATGATATAGTTCTGAAGATTTTATGGAAGGTTGAAGAAGACCCTCGTGATTGGGCTCGTCTTTCTTGTGTCTCCACAAAACTCAATTCTCTCATCCATGATTTCTGTTGGAAGAACAAATCTTCCATCATAATTCCTTCTGAACTTCTTCTTTCTTCTTCACAAGATCTTTCTCTTCATAAACTACCCTTCTGTTGTCCTGGTCCTCTTCATGCTGGTGTTCTCTTTAACACCGCTGATTTCCCAGATGAACAACAACACCAACAACCTATTACATCATCATCATCATCATCGTCAACAACACCTTCGTCATCTCTTCCTCCTCAAACTAATGAATGTTCTTCTTATTGGTCACTCTATGATGATCTTTATCATGATACACTCTATGCAGATTCTGAAGCTCATCATCTTCAACAGGGACAAGAACAAGAACAGACCAACGAGGAAGAGATTAGAACCGGGGTTGTTGATGTTCCACCAGAAGCTAAGAAGAGAAAGGTTAATGGGTCATTGAGTTCACATTTAGCTACAGGAAAATGGACTCTTAGTAGAGAACAAGGAAGTAAGTTACTAGCAAGACAATTTCGTGATGATTGTTTATACGTTTGTGATTGGCCAGGTTGTGTTCATTTGGAAGAGAAGAGAAAGTATAGACTTTTTCGAGGTGTTTTTATGAATTTCAAGAAGACGCGTGTTTGGAAGACTGTTAATGATATTAGTAATCGGAAGAAGGTTGATTTGGCTTGTGCTTTTTGTTCTTGTAATCATACTTGGGATCTTCACTCTGCTTTTTGTTTGAGGAGAGGATTTGGTTATCATGATGATGGTGAACCTGTTGTTAGGGCTTATGTTTGTGATAATGGTCATGTTTCTGGTGCTTGGACTGATATGCCTATGTACGCTTGATCATTCTTTCTCTTTATTTTGTAATTTTTATGTTCTGTTTTTTAATTATTGAACTTAATGATTGTCATTATTTATTCCTGCAATATGGGAAGAAATATCTCATAGGAGAGTTCAGAGTAGTATTTATTGGCATTTGTATTTTGTATCTGAGCTTCTTTCACATTTTATTATTATATTTAAGTTTGTGTGATTTCAAGAGTTTGTATTAGAATTCCATTTTGTGTGACCAGTGACAGCATATGGCATTGTCTGTCCACTCTTGATTATTTTTGTTGTTTTCACAATATTGTGTTTGACAGTATCAACAGCTGAGAACAAGTGACTAATGTTGTTATTCTTGGGTCATAGTGGTTTGAGAATCATTACATTGGGCCTTGAGCAAAGTAAATTGTACACCACATCTTAACTCGAAGTCTTGTTTTGGGTAGAGATGTAGTGTCTCTCTCACTTGTGAAGTTGCTCTTGGCCTGATGTGGATGATTCCCTTAGCTCCTATAATGACTTAAAGTTATGAAGCACGGATACAAACACGAACAAAAGACGCGACACTGACATGTCGACACTGATAAAATTTTAAGGAAATGACATAATTCAATGTAATCACAATTGTCGGTGTCTGACACCGACACAACACGTGTCGAACACCAGACATGCCTTCAATCAAAAGTGTCGGTGCAAACAGTTATACTGGAAGAGGATGTTTTAAGCGTTGTACAAGTGGTTGTGCTAGATTGACTCATGTCAAATTGGTAATTCTAATTGTGAGATTGTGATCGAGATTTTGCAATCCTTCTAATTGAGAACTTTGCAGGGGTTTCTGGTATCCTCAATGTGGCTTTTCTATAATTTTTGTTCTAGTCAATATAATCATCACACACTTCTAATGTGTGGCTTAAATCAACAATCCCTGAGTTTCTTCAATTTATCTTTTTTCCACTTCTTCTCTGTCATTGGAGGAATGTTGGAGGAAAGGTGTTCCAGCAAGTGTCAGGTGAGTTAGAAGTCTCACATTTAATAGAAAACTGAGTGTTGAACAATGTATAAGTATCCATATACCCAATGCCTTAAGATTTAAGATGCGGTGTCCAACTCACTTACGTATTTGCTTTTAACCCAATGTCAATGATCACCGGGCTCCCTTGCGGGCTATGAGGTGTGCCTGAGGGTTTATGTTTGGCTTGTAATAGGGGTCAGGTTCTTCATATTGGGTTTCCTTTTGTCAGGTTGGTAGAACAAAAGGTTGGTTGCTTTTGACCCAATGTCGATGATCACTGAGCTCCACTACAACTCCCCAAATTTTTTGAAAACCCACACAACAATTCACCTCTGCCCCCAGGAAGCAAACCTCCACAACCCTCGACCACCTTTCTTAGAGACCCCCATCATGTTCAAATTAACCCATCCTACATCAGATTCCTTCCAACAAGCACCTGAGTTCTAGGCGCAGTCTCCATCTTTTGATGCAGCCCAACAACATGATGATGTTGGTGAACCAACTTGGTGACCACGGCCTAAGGATAAGGAGGTTTGGAGAAAGAGACATCGTGAGTTTCCTTCTTTCTCTATGTTCATAAACAATGACAAATAATTGCCATGTAGCACTCCAACATATAGAACTAGAAAAACCAGCTTCAGATGACAAATTACTCTCCAGCCAGCAAGATCTATATAGAAGAAGTGATTACGGACATCAACACAGACTAAATTGCGCAAATTTGCATTGTACAAGGACAGTCGTGCAGCATGTGGAAAGTATGTGCTGCAAATTATGAAGCTGTTGTTTAAATGTCAAACACCAATTTTCAAATTAATGACTATGATTTATTACTCTTTTCTCTTTTGTGAATTCCTGATTTCAGAGGAATTGAATCTAATTTGTCACCTTTTTCTGACTATAGTGTGAATTCTTCCTGAATCAAAGAAGCGATGTTGGTATTTCAAGTCTTGCTTCGAGAGGACAATGAATTAAAAAAATTTCTCCTTAGCGTTGCTATGCTCGTACATGAGTAGTAAAGAGAAATGTTATCAGTATAATGTCACTATAATGCTTAGCCCACCTAAGTAGAAAAATAGTTTTGTTATATTGAGATTGACTCTTGCTCTTGGGGGATTCTAAAACATTTAGGCATTGAATCACCAAATGCGTGAGTTATGGACACTATTAAATGGATGTTTGAACACTCTTGATGGTCTGTGACTCTACTGATGACAAACTCAACTCTAGAGTGATCTTAGCCTGAACACAACTCATTTCGGCTTGTTAACTCGGATCATATTTTGTAAATGGTCTTTCATAGGCGCACTAGAGTTATCGAATGGACTAAACCTGTGATAGGTGACCATGTTATATGGATAAAAGAGAGTGTATTGAATGTGACAGATTCACAACATACATGATTTTTCATTTATGCATAGAACAGTAACATTTACAAAAGTTGCCCGTGAACAAAATAAAATAAATACCAGGGTTTCGACCGGCAAGGACAGGGGAAATCCCTACACAATTTTAGTACATTTTTTAACATAATCAAAGGTGAAATGAACCTTATTCTATAGAGTCAACATGACATAGAACAAACAACGTAATGGAAGATTTATTCTGATTGTTGTGGGTCATTGTAGATGCAGCCAGTGAGATCAGTGTTTGGTTTTTGGCTTCTTCACGATCATCACAGTGCAATGAGCATGATGAGCACAATAGTCACTTACACTACCTAAAACAGCCCTGCAAATAAATGCAGTTTCAAAGCATAAGTGAATTAACAGATTTGAAAAGCAAATATTGTGACCCTAAATTTGAGATTATATTGGTTCACTTGAAAAGTATGTAGCACGGACACCTTAGGTTGAATGTGTGTCCAGTGTCTGACATTGTGAGTGTTCGACAATGACATGAAACTAACACATGATATTAAATTATTTATATTTTCTTAACTTATTATCAATGTCAATGTGTCAATGGTGTTCAATGTCAGTGCTTCATAGCTTGATAATACTAGAAAGTTCCAGCATAAGTATTTATCATACTCCTTTAACGCTATTATTGCAATGCAATAGCATGATAACTGGGATCTGAATGAACACATACCTTTTTATAGCTCCATAACCATGACTACCTACAACCAAAATAGAAGCATGGTGCTTCTCCACAGCATCACAAAGAACATTTCTAGCATCTCCATCCACAACTTCCACTACTACGTCTTTTACCTGATATAAAGAAAAAGCTAGTTCAGATGATAATTGATAATCCATATGTATGCATACACAGTATATTGAACTTTGATTCTGAGACATCAAAAAATGAAGTAAAATCAAATAAATACTGTAAATAATTACACCTCCCAGACGAGCTTATTAAGCCTTTGAAGCCATTAACAAAAATAATCAACTGTAAAATGTAACTTTGCATTTGCTTAGGAACTAAGGATTAGTTCTTTCTTTCATTAAACAAAGGAAGAACAGAGCTAGTGGAAGTGGTTTGAAATGATGAATTTTCACTCTTATACAAATTTTAACCGAACTCCAAAAATAATTTTCAACCAATCCACTCCTACATATTCCAATGAAAACTGCAAAACTTCCCCTTGACCATTTCTCATATTACATATGCAACCTCCATTTTTCCTATGGGTTGGGAGGGAAAAATAACTCCTTAGATTGCATTCTTTTCTTTGACCAATTAACTATCTTCTGGCTCTTGACCTATGGTACGTGTACTTAAAGAATTAAGTTTTTATATTAACTCTAACTTATTCTTACAAAACCGATTTATAAGACGATAGATGTCATTCTTTATGAACTATCTAATAAGATCTTATTTTTTTAATCTATGTGGGACTTGTTTTTCCAATATAAAAATGATAAATTATTCTTAATACATTAGATGCTTAACATCTTCAAGCCAACAACGATTGATCTAAAGATTTAACTCAGCCACAAGAGGCCTTTTCTTATTATCTTATAGAAAAATTCTTAATATCTTTTTTAAGTAAAAAAATAGCTTTGATTACTTATATACGTACTACAAGGAATGCATGCATATTAATTAGCATGAACATCGATCCAAAATAGAAAATGAGAGAATATTAAAATAACCGATCTCTTGGTGCAGATTTCTTGAGCTCTTTCAATAACTAAAAGAGCAGTTCTTTTCAAATCAGCCTCCACAATAGGCAACACCTCAGCGGCTCCTGCTGAAAAAATATTGTTACAAAATCATCATCAACAACAACAGCAACATCACATTAAAAATGAAATAACATGATCTGTATATACATTTAGAAACAAATACCAGGGCCTATGAAGCCAACATTAGTAGAAGGAGAAGGTTTCGCAAAAACAAGAACAAGTTTGAAGATTGGATTGGGAAGTGTAGTAACCAAATGATCCAGAGTCCATTCAAGAGCGTATGTGCTAAATTCGCTGTCGTCGACTCCGACCACCATCACTTGCTTCTCTGAAACTTGAGCCATGATCGATAGATCTTGTATCTTCAATCTACCTAGCTATTTTATACTTATTATTAATTTTTTTTGTGAAAGATATACTTATTATTAATTGTTAATGGTGTAATATGTTATATGTAACTAACTATGAGAGAACAAGTGGTGTTGTATTGAATTTATTCATATTCGGAGAATCAAGTGGAAGATATACCGCAAAAAATACTAATAATGAAGCATTTGAATTGGCTTGTTTACGTAGCACCCACTATTCGGGATTCTGTTCTATCTAATTCTAGACTTTACTAGCTGGACCTGGAATTAATGCTATTTTATACTTATTTTCTCTTTCATAATATTCTTTCCTTTGGTAAAAGTCTCTATTAATTCATTGGTGGATCGATTTATAAAAAAAAAAAGCATCTTTAAAGACCAGAATGGTATGTATATATGTATATGTTCGTTTTAGATAATATTCATATAGAAAGGTTGTAACCAGGTTCAACTTTATCTATAACTAGGTTTTTGTGAAAAATATCCCTAAAAACAAAAGGTTTTGCTAAAATAAAATAAAGTTATTCGCTATATAGATAAGACGAAATTGAGTTAAATTGAACTTAAGTAAATAGCTAAATAAAATTATGAAGTGATTCTACTGCACCCGTTCACACGAAATAATTTATGCAATCAATAAATGTACATGTATTAATTACGTAAAAAAATAAATGGACATGCTTTATAAGAAAGAAAAAAATCTATATTCATTTTTCCAATAAATTAGTTATTGTTTTTTATTTTAACACATAGACCTCTAATTTTAAGGCCGTCTTAAACACTTTGAAGATTTCATTTTAATCTTAAAAATTGGACGCTAATATAAAAGATATCTTTGGGTCCTAGAAATCATTTTAAAATATTTTGTATTTAACAGATGAAGAACCAAAAACTCAAAAGTTTTGGTGCCTAAATATTATGACTATTCAGATTGAGATCGGGAGAGAGCCCACCAAGAGGAGAGCTCCAATATCACGAAGCTCAAAGAAGTAGGGAATTTATATAGCATTATTTTCTTGATAGCCAACCTTAATTTTTCAGTGAGAAAAACATCGCATTTTCTTTTAAGTTTTCTTACTTCTTCCTTCATTGAGGTTGAATAATTATAAGTCATTTTTTTTACCTATAATCATCTCTCTGCATCTTTTCTTCCCCTTTATTTCAATTTACATAAGTGGTTTCAATATATACCAAACTTTTTCTTGTGTTTTTTTTTTGTGGTTTCGTCGTCTAAGTGCGGCGTTGTGTTGTTTGTTGTCTTATGCAGTGTTGTTTGATTCTACGTCTTGTTACAATATTTATTTTGTTTCTATTAAAAGATCGGCTTCAGTCAATTATATATTCAATCAATGATTTGGGTGTCGATGTTGCAGATTTGAAAGCTAGGTATTCGGGTCACTTATGTTTAATCATATTATTTAGAGACATTTCTTTGTTGTATGTTATTAATTTGAGTGTCGTGGGTTTGTTCGCATATTCATCCTTTATGCTTTTAGTGATGTTGAACATATAATTGTATTTGATGTGCTCTATCAATTTAAACAAATGAATATCATTTTATTTCTGCGAACAAAAATACATAACATTATTCTCTTGTAAGCTAAGTATGCAGGAGCTTCCTATGCAGCCTCTCATGCATATTGTGGATATAAATGTTGTTGGAAGAACTGAAAGTCATTAAAACCGTGAAGATGAAGTTGTTCGTTGATAACGAATGAGCAATATAATTCCAGCCAATCATCCTATGAGTCTTGGTAGGAGCAAACATATCGAGAGAAGATATCATTTTTTAGAGATCAAGTAGACAAGGATAGGCTAGAATTTGAATATTTCAACTCAAGTCTGAGTTGTAACTTGCAGATATTCTCACTCACGATACCTTTGAAGAAAGCAAGGTTTGAAGAGTTAAAGAGCTTATGGAATGAAAAAACCAGCAAATATGAATTATGAGAAGTGAGTGTTTAATTCCCATAGTTTTTAGTTTGTTTGTTTGAGACAAATCAGTTGCTTATCTGTCAAGGCAGCATGGCTGGCATAAGGGTAAGGCGACCCAACCCTTGTTTTACGCCCCCGTATTTTGGACTTATAATAAAGGCTTCACAATAGACAAATTTATATGTGTGTAGACACACAAACGAATAAAGGTCGCACACAACAAATGAATTATACAACTTTGTCACGAAACAAAGATGGTAGAAACAAGACTTTATGATGCTTACAACATTGGTTCAACACTTCCCGATACAACTTTACAATGCATATACTATTTTTCCGCTAGTGCTAGTGCTGCACTTACAACAATTCCACTTATATAATGCAATGTTTATTTTTCTTTATGATTGTAATGTTTTTTTTTATAATTTATATTAATTTCTCTCATTAAAAAAGCCTCTTAATTATTATAGTCCGCTTTAGGCCTCAAAATGCGTTGGGCCGGCACTGAAAGGTGCAATTAGAAGTTTGTTAAGATTTTTAGTTAGTTAGATCATTGATTTGTCTTTGAATATAAGCACAATAATCAACACAATTCATTCCCTTCAATTCAAAACAAGTTTGCAAAGCTTTATTCCATATCTCTTTTTTCTTTCTTTCTCTGATATAGTTTTATTTTCACTATTTCATAAAACCTCAGATTCTCCCAACAATCATGGACCTAAGAGGGTATATTGAAAGGTTCACATTAATTGATTGGTGAAATAAAGCCTACAAAGAAATTTTGTAGGGTGGTACTTAGATTCAACTCAAATGACGTGGATATCTTCATATTTTCATTTCCTCATTATTATTTTTATAATGTCAACTCTCTTTCGCGCGCAATATTTATTTTGTACACTATATATGGCATGTATCTATTAAGCATCAGTGCTCATCCAATACGAGAATCTAATTTTTTTTGTTCATCTAGCACCACTAAGCTAGTTCTTCCATTAAATTTACGAAGAAAAATATCATGACGGCAAGCAAATCAACTATTTTATTGGTCATGAATAATTATATTTTTTTTTATCTGAATTGGTTATGAATAATTATATATTCTTTGAAGTTGGACACTATTTTACCTCCTTAATTTCCTATTAGTAGTGAGTGAAGGTGGCAAAATTGCACTTGAAACTTTATTCGCTGCCTTTTTGAAATGAATTGGTAATTGATAGTGATCCTACCACGTACTGTCCCTAAATATTATATATATTTGTAATTGTAAGACAGTGATTTCTTTAATTTTGCTTAATTCTGAATAAGCAAAAACCATAATCCATATATTTGAATTAAGCATGGCATCATCCCCCATAACTCAACATCAGCAAGATTTTTCTATGTGTGGGGTCGACATTGGTGAGCAAAAATGAATTTGAATGTCGACACTCGACATGCCAAACATACAATTACGCATATGATTCGTAATTGAGGTTTTGTGATATTTTAGCAACCTCACTTGGCAAAAGATTAAAACAAAGAACAAGTCTTGATAATTAGCAAAAATTAGTATTAATTGGAACTGAATAACTTCTCTCTTTTATTGGTGATACTGATAGTGTTCTCGAAGGAATTTATAATATGTCACTTAAAATTATAATAATGTTTTTTTTTAGGGATAAAATTATAATAATGTTAAACTCTTAGGATTGAGTTAACACAATTCATAGATTAATTCAGAGATGAGTGACAATAAACAATACTAAATTAAAGTGTAAAATACTTGATTTGATAAATTAACAAGGGTAAAAAGTGCAACTAGACTAAAATAATTTCATAGGGCCGTGGAGTGCTTTTAACCTTTTTCTAATACTTTTTTTAAGGGTTTTTCTTATACTTAATTTGATAAATGGGGGCAGAAAATGCAACTGTAGACTAAATAATTTAGATGGGGTGAAGTACTATTCACTTTTTTTAATCTTAAAAAAAAAAAAAAAAGCCTTAATATGTTGTTTTATGTATTCATTAGCTTGTAAGAAAAAGTCAGTTGAGTCATTCCAAGTTCGTAACATGTTTGCTTTACATGTGAACATTCAACCGTAAGATTTGGATAAACATTACATTAGTAGTATATTGGAGATGAGAACAATAAATGTCAATGACAATATCCATGTTAAAGTTGGTAACCATAAAAAAATATAAACGGAGAGGAAAGCGTCGTGGAGCACTTGAATCGTTTCGTGGACGCAAACAACGGTCACTGTCCCACCAAAAAGTGCATCAAAGGATAGAAACCTTTCAGAGTGGCATTCGCTGTATTTGTAGCTGTGGTGTGGCTTGTGAAAGGGGTTACATTTACCGTCTTTACTCATATATACCACTACTTTATTCGATTATTTATTGCACTACCCAAAAAAAAATCGATTATTTATTGAACAAAATCCATCAAAAAATAACTCCAATAAATTTAACGGCAAACAAACTATGTACACTGTATATAAAGAAAATAACTATTTTCAGCAATTTTGTAAATCGATAATCTTATACTACGTTAATGTTGCATTTATTGTATAGTAGTTTTTAGTGCATTTCTATCCATCTAGTCTTCCTTATTCCTACTATAACTCCGATTAATATGTGGATCTACTAAATTGCAAGTGAAATTATTGTGGTTATCTACGTATCTACCTGTGTCCCATAAATAAAATAAATAAATATGACTTGTTTTAACTAAGTTAGTAGGAATATTGCATATTATATGCAGGGGCGAGGGTTCAAATCCGGACACTCCACTTCTCCACAATTAAATTGTGTGAGCTCTAGCCACTAGATTACTTGACAAAAAAAATGACTCACTCTATTGTAAATGACACATAAAAATATAATATACTCTCATATTCTTTATCTCTATTGTAATGCTCTTTTGCTTTGTTTTACAGCAGAGAAGAATAATTATTAGATAGACACAGAGATTTGAATACTTCATTTGGTCACACATACAGAAAAAATAATTAAATAATAATTAATTTTTAAATGATTGTATCATGTTTATTTTTTGTTTGTGTGACCAAATAAAATGTCTAAATCTTTATGTCCGCACAAAAATTGCTCAGGAGAGAGTTTAAAAAAAATTACTATTTTTTTAAAGGAAAAACTCACTATTATAAACAAGTATACATCTCTAAAAAAAAGTATTACAGAAACCGGATTTATTCTTTAAAAAAAAACCGGGTTTATTATGGATTTTAAGATATAATAACGTGGTATATCCACTATCTTTAAAAAAAACGTGGTGTATTACTAGCAACATTGAACAAATGTCTAAATACATTTTTTGTTTGACAAATATGTCTAAATACATTGAATGGTTAGCATTTTATTAAGGCAAATATAAAATTAATACCATAAAAGTTCTTCCTAGAGAATTACTGTATTTCAATACAGATGCATACTACCATACCATATTAAAAGTTCATCCGAATGATCTTGGTAGATTTCAAATGTCTTTTGGTTCATGTTACACTGCATCTGCAATATGACAAGATGAACAAGCCTCGTGTAAAGTCAGCAATTCACCGAACAATATAAAATGAGCACTATCACTTATCAATAAATTAATAATTAAAGGTAATAAATTACGATCAGGACATAAATTTCATCGTAAATCTTTGATAAAGTTGGTATGTTCTACTAATTCATTTTTATCATAAAATAATAGATTTTTTTTTAAAAAGTTAAACTAATCTATTAAAATTAGTATCGAGAAAAATCAAATATTTAAGAGCCGTATATTATAAGGTCTTAACTCCGCATCATGGGGCCATTCAAAGTAGATATTACAATCGCATCATACCAAATTTAATTTTAAATTTTTTTAATATTTGTTAAAACTTTTATTTTGTAAATGGTAAAGTTGTTAAACCTACAAGGCTACAACCTTTAACTTTTCACTTTACTTTTATTCCTTTTTTTTTTGGCCGGTACTTTATTCCTTTAGAGTCAAATGCTCATATATTTGATTCCTTTTTGAAAGAAAAAAAAATATTCATAAAAAAACAGCCAATATTTTGACTATTTTTCACGAGAGAAAAATGGGAAGGTGTCAAAATGTTGGTAACGTATGCAACACTAGGAACTTGGGAAGCAAAGCAATTCAATTCACTATATAGACACAACACAACAACACAAACCGAATCAATCACATTATTCTTGTCCATATCTTGTGACAAAACCATAGGATCATAGATTAATGTTACTTATAAAACATGAAGTTCTGCAAAAAATACCAGGAATACATGCAAGGCCAGGAGCAGAAGAAACTTCCTGAGGTTGGATTCAAGAAGCTCAAAAAAATCTTGAAAAAGTGTCGTAGAGATTCTTCTCAATCACATAAACCATCACAAACCTGCCCTGATCATTGCTCAGGTCATCTAAATCTTCTTTTTTTCTCTTTTCTTTTTCTAAATTTTTATTTTTTCTTTCTTGTTGAGTTGAATCATTAATTCTTACAAAGAGGGTATTTTATGAGTTTGCTTCTATTGCATGCATGATCTATTGAAGTTTCTAGTTTCTATGACTTTATTCCAAATCATTTATGGAGCCAATGGAAAGAAATTTTAAGAAACATTTTCTAGAATTTATGTTCATTTTAAATTGTCAACAGAATTATAGAAGATTTTGATAGAGAGAAGATGAAAGACAAACTCAGAAAAATGTCTTTTCAGAGACAAATTTTTGACATTTCTTATTTATTTTTTGAGTATGACAGATCTGTTTTCAAAAATTGTAAAAGAAAACGATGAAAAAAATATTGGATCTGTATTTTCTTATGTTTAGAGTTTAATTGAAAATGGAAACAGAAAATATGGGAACTAAGACCTTTAATATTTGATGCATTTTCAATTTGTGTTTGAGCTAACTTGGTGTAATATTTATTCAGTGTGTGATGGGACCTTTTTCCCTTCACTTCTCAGTGAAATGTCTGAGATAGTAGGCTGCTTTAATCAGCGTGCACAGAAATTGCTTGAGCTACATCTTGCTTCTGGTTTCAGAAAGTACATTTTATGGTTCAAAGGTAAATATCATAAAAACCATACTGCTCTTATTCAAGAAGGTGAAGATCTGGTTACTTATGCACTCATAAATGCCACCGCAATCCGAAAAATACTAAAGAAATATGATAAGGTATGATAGATAAATAAATAAATAAATGTTAGAATAATTTGGTGCGCTGGTTTTAAGTTTAGATAATTTATGTGCTCTTATTTTTAATGTCATTGCAGGTTCATTATTCGAAGCAAGGGCAATTGTTTAAGTCACAAGTCCAGAGTATGCACAAGGAAATTCTTCAAAGTCCATGGCTTTGTGAACTTATGGCATTCCACATCAATTTAAGAGAAACCAAGGTCAATTCAAGGAAGGAAACTGCTTTGTTTGATGAATGTTCTCTCACATTTAAGGATGGAAAACCATCACTTACTTGTGAGCTATTTGATTCTGTCAAAATTGACATTGACTTGACTTGTTCTATATGCTTGGTAAGTTAATTGTGTATGTATTACTCCTCAATTTATATGCTTTACGCGCATTCTAATTTGTCATTTGACTTGGATGCAACTTTGCAAGAAGACAGACTAAATTCTTAAATTTTATTTTTCATTCTTATCTCACATATATAAATGGTTTCATTTTTCAGAACCCATAGAATTAACATTTTCAAAAAGACAGACTAAATTTACGTTATCACCTTAGGTTCCTCAACATCAATTACATAGTGATGTTTATCTTGACATTGTTCATCTGGCTCTTCAATGACAGGACACTGTGTTTGATCCAGTTTCTCTGACTTGCGGCCATATATTCTGTTATATTTGTGCTTGCTCGGCTGCATCAGTATCAATTGTCGATGGACTTAAGGCAGCCAATCCAAAAGAAAAATGTCCTTTATGCAGAGAGGTAATTAAGCTACCAGATATGACATTATATTGTAAACTCTAATAGAACTTGATTACTTGCAAGAAATGTTAATAAAGGGAGGTTTTTCACTTTAACTGAAAGGGTGTTTGTATAGTGATTAGATTCAGATCCAACCAAAAGGATAATGAACAGCCACATGGCTATGTTTAATTTTTACATTGGAGATTTTGCTCTCATTAGATCCGGACTCTATTCTAGGCATCGTTTTCGGTTTAATTTGAAGAGCATGATTTATGTGAAATTCTCTACAGTTCAAATGTTAAGGCATGCATTAAGTTATAGACTTTAGTTTAATATTTAGATCATATAGAATGGGTGACTCTCAAGTCTTTGCATTCCCTCTGTCATTCTACAGCTTCCCTTATTCAAATCACGTGGTTGGTCAATAATATACATAGTAGTTTGTAAGGAAGATTTTGGTCACTCATTTGAGGCACCTTGACAAACAACCACGGTTGATTGATTCTTTGCATAACGAAAAATAATTTGAAACTTATAATAAGTTATATTTTGTCGATGGCAGCATGCGGTTTATGAAGGTGCTGTGCATTTGGGAGAACTAAATATTCTGTTAGGCCGAAGGTATGTGTGATTAAATTTATCCAAATTTTCTCTCTAGATCTAATGGACATCAGAGCTGCCGCGGCTACAGGGGATATAAATCCACTTTTTTTATATCAGTTAGTTTCTGCTATATGCTTTGTCGACTTTAATAATTTTGATACTTTTACAGCTGTCAGGAATACTGGGAACAAAGGCTTCAAACAGAGAGGGTAGAGAGGATTAAGCAAATAAAGGAACACTGGGATTCACAATGTAGAGCTTTCATGGGCGTCTAAGAAGATCATCAGCTTTATTAGTTTTTTTAGTAGAGGACAGGAGTGGTTTATAAGCTGAAAATGTGAATACACATTTGTTTGATTGTCATTTTGTATGTTATAATACTTATAACTTAATCGTAGCGCAGCTGCTTTTAAAATATCTATATGGCTGGAATGTGATAAACAAGATTTGTTATCTATAACCTATTCTGCCACCATGTTTAAATAAGAACAGCATATCCTGTGCAAACTCCAGTCCTTTCAACAGCGCCGTTCCTTCTGCTATATCTTAATCCTTCTGCTATATCTTAATCGGGGTACGTAAAACATGAAGTGACCACAATATCCCTTCTGCATCTTGCACCAGCTGCATCGATATTCAGTTTGTAGGATCCGATAGGTAAAGGCTGTGTTTGTGACTGTTAAAATTAAATTAGCAATAGCTTATAGTGCACTCTTGCTACAGCTCATAGGACAAGGAGTCCCAATCCATGAATAAATGATCAATAGTTTCATTATGTTGATCACAAAAACTGAAACAACACAGAGAACTACAACTCAGCCCTTCTGTTGAACAATGCAAGTCTAACCGGCACTCGGTTATGGAGAATACGCCACACCAGATGAGTATGTTTCGACCAAACTAAAGTCTGGCAAAGTGACAGATTGTAACGCTGACTTTACACATCACAACGAGGTGGTCTCCGTCCCAAATTATAAGAAAAAAAAATCAGTCCCAAATTATAAGAAAAAAAAATCAATTTTCTTTGTCCCAAATTATAAGAAAAGACCAACTTTTATCATATTTTATTATGTTTTTTCAAAAAATTATTTTTTCCAAAGAAAAATTAAATGCAAAATGCATTCAATTTACTCTCTTTTTTATTTTCTCTATAATTAACTATCAATGAAAATTGTTTTTACATCTTCCTATAAAACTTATTTCAAAGATAGCACAAAAAACGATGTTACAAACTACTATGTTTTAGTTTTCTCTTAATAAGTGTGATTTTTTTTTTTTGCGGAGTATATATTTTTTTTAAAGGAAAGGTAGTCAAATATATCTTTTGAACGATATATAGTTTCTTTTCTTCTCGATTTAATATAGATAATTAACTAAGGTAACACTTGCAATTTTCTTTCACCAATATTTTTGAGGTCTTGCTTTTTTGTTAAAGAGTATTTGAGGTTTGATCATTGATGATGGTTTTTCATACAAATCGTATCCAAAATGATATTTTTTTTAAAGGATATCCAAAATTATTTTAAAAGTTAAATATATTAAAACATTTGTTTGATTAAATTAAAAGATATTGTATGTGAACTTATAAACTATAAACTATAAGTTCAAATCAAATATGTGTCTTGTCAAACAGACTCTAGATATGGTGAAGGATTAGAGGCTTTGCAGTTGGTTAAGTGAAGATGGTTGCAGACACGCAACATATATAGGGTGGTCGAGGAAGCATTTATTCAAGAGTGCTTGTAGAGAGGACTAATGTCAAATTGGGCAGGGCGAGGAGGTGAGTTCTCGAATGCACTCGAGCCTTGCTACCCAGACTGCAGCCATATCCATTTTTTATCGCGGGGAGTTCTTCCCATGTTCTCGCAATCCTTGCAAGGATTCGATCAACGTAATGAAATACCAACCTTTTTATAAGTTTCAATCAAATAGGTAGTGTTAAGACATTGTTTTGAGTCTCATGAAAAGTCAACACAAACAAAATCTATAAAACATATATATACACACAAAAAGAGCATTTTAGTAAACGAATCATGGACAAAATCCCACATAACTGGTTACTATCCTTGCACTAGTCATCAAACTATCCTGAAAGAGACTTCATCCCTCGTTTATGCGAGGAAGCATTCCCCGCCAGCCAATAGGCCTTGAATGGGGCATTCCCTTCATAGGACATCTCTAACAAAGAGGGAAGATGGCATGACATGTGCCTTCTATGTGATAAAACAGGAAGGGGTGCATTAAAAAAACACAGGTGCAAATATCAACAACTCTCAAAGTAATAGTTGGGCCATAAAGTCCAGTCCATGGTGAATTGAGCATATTCGATTCTTGCAGGAGAGTACTAGATCTCTCTCTACTAGAAGTGTCATCCAATCAACGTGGCATATAAATACGCAAGAGCTGAATAAGTATCACTTTTGGGGTTTTCTCTGTCACTAACAAAAGAAGGAATTAGGGTTTTACGGTACCTACCTCTCTTTCTCATCTTCGATTCAATCAATCAAATCCAACAACATGAGGTACTATCTCCAAACTCTGCATCTGTAAATCTCTTTGCTCATTCTTTCTTTTGCTAATCTTATTATGCCTTTCTGATTTTATTACTCAAGCTTGTAATCGCGTTTTCTGTTTTCATCGATTCAAGTTTATTTTTTCCTTATCTTTTCAATTGATTTGGTATCTTTGCCGATTTGTTACTTACCCTTTGAATTTGAAGATTTTTTTCCTGATAAAAAAGACTTTTTTACTAAATTAAGACAAAACGTTGAAAGTAAATGTTAGTGACATCTTGAAATTGATAATTAAATCATGCCTCTATAGTAATTGATGTAGATTGTAATGGCAAATTTGCACTGTGATCTGTAATTTGTTTTTTAGGGTTTAATTGTGCTTTCTTGTATATGATTATTTGGTTTGTTCATCTCCAATTAGATGTAGTTTTTGTTATTGGAGCTGTTTTAAAATGGATGTGTTGGTTTTGATTTATATACTTATCGGTTTATCATTGTACTGTATGATGCAGTCGTCATCCTGAGGTTAAGTGGGCACAGAGAGAAGACAAGGTCTACATCACAGTGCAGTTGGCTGATTCCAAAAATTCCAAAGTTGATCTTACTCCAGAAGGTGATTTTACCTTTTCTGGTAGTGCTGGTGCTGGAGACAATCAGTATGAGCTGAAACTTGAGCTCTTTGACAAGGTTAATGTAGAGGTGAGACTATGGCATCCTTATGAATGTTTGCCTGAATGAGTTGAATAATGACTTGATCGCAAGCATTTTTAGAATTGTTATGACAAGGTTATGCTTTGCTTGCAAAGATATGGTCTTTTGTATGCCTTTAATGTGTTTCCTTCATCACTCTTTGATTGCAGGAGAGCAAAATCAGTGTAGGAGTGCGAAACATATTCTGTGTAGTGCAGAAGGCTGAGAGTGGATGGTGGAAGAGGTTGCTGCGTGGAGAAGGCAAGGCTCCTCATTATGTGAAAATAGATTGGGATAAATGGGTCGATGAAGATGAGGCTGAAGAAGGTATGCATTATGTGTCCTTTGAATTTTTTTAATGTATAGGACAACAATATAGTTTTATTTGAAATCTGATTGAATTATCTCGGTTTTTGTTGGTCAGGTGGTGGTGGTGATGTGGACTTGGGAGGAATGGATTTCTCGGTATGCAATATGTTCCTTTTTTTTTTCCTTTCCCGGTTGTATCATTTTGTTGATCTTAATTTTTAGGATTATGCTAACATATGCCACAAGTGCCCTTAAGGCACTTGTTAAGGAAACCAAAAGTAGCAGGTTTACATTGGATTCAACAATATTTTAACTTTTAAAAACTTAAATTCATCACTTTTCACCAATTTTCACTACAATATTTCTATTTTTAACCTCTTAAATTGGTGGGATGTGCCATGATCCATTGGACAGATCAAATTTTACTTGTGGTTCCTTCTATTGATGTTTTACATTGTAATTACTGTGTACTGCTGCAGAAATTCGGCGGGATGGGTGGTGATGATCCCATGGGAGGAATGGGAGGCATGGGCGGCTTGGGAGGAATGATGGGAGGAATGGGAGGCATGGGAGGAATGGAAGGACTGGGAGGAATGGACTTCTCTGTATGTGATGTTTTCAGTTGATTTGCTGTTCTGCTATTGTTATATATGTTGTAATTACTTAATTATTTACTTGTGTGTACTGCAGAAATTTGCTGGGATGGGTGGTGATGCAATGGATGATATTGACGAGAGTGACGATGAAGGTATGCATGCACATTTTCATTTTTGTTGATCTCTCACTCTCTGTTCCATGCACATGATACTTGGTTACTATATAGTATGCATGATATTTAGGTTTTTTGTGGTTTGTTATGTTAATATAGTATGCTTGTATGTAGAAGCAGGCAGCTTACTGTTTAAAGAAATATGAACTTATGACAATGTAGCTTTAGGATATATTAAATGTTGGTTGTTAACATGAGGGTTAAGGATGTTAGCTCTTGAGTTGCGGAAGTGAAAGTAAGTTGGAGTTGAATAAGTAGCTCTACAGCTTGTATCATGTATACTTTCTTGAGCTTCTTCACAAATGTAAAAAACTGAAAATATATATATATATATATATATATATATATATATATATATATATATATATATATATAAAGATTAGGGATTAAATTCATATTTTATACGTAATATTATGGGATTATTAATTTCAATTTGAGGGCATTCTACTTGGGTAAGGGAGTTAAAGAAAAAAGGATTTATTTTGAAGTCATGTAGTTTAGAATCAATTATTTGCAATTTTTACACCCTTTAATTTCATTTTTCTTAGTTGCTTGACATGGTTATTGGGCATATGACTCTTCTGTGTGCTTATAATCCCTTTTATGAACTAGATGCTCATAATGAATACTTGCTAAATTCCTGGGCCATTGTAATTTTTTGCGCTAACCTGTGTTTCCCACTTATAGATCAAGAAGTGTCAAAGCCTGGAGAGCAAGATGCTGCTGGCAAGAGCGCTGGTGAGGCAGCTACAGAGAGTAAAGTAGAAGCTACCCCAAGCA
>Ga0228711_1002744_pt1 | contig 27207 bp, 16 predicted proteins | sample MedpolnodulmetaG_2_FD_177996 | JGI IMG/M metagenome (GOLD analysis project Ga0228711, IMG submission 177996) | Root nodule microbial communities from Medicago polymorpha collected in Santa Monica, California, United States - brown nodules | ecosystem: Host-associated > Plants > Roots > Nodule... | reverse complement strand
TTATTATAGTAAAAGTTGTTGTTTAAGGGTATAATTGGGATAACGAAAAAATTAAGTATAAATACACTCATATAGTTTGTTACACTTTTAAATGATAAAGGAAAAAATGGATATTTATGTTTGTTACACTTTTATTTTAATATTTAAATTTATTCTTATCTATTTGTTATATGTGTTATTTATATTGAAAATTAAGAGTATTTTTGGAAAGAAAAATCCAACCCAAAAGTGCTGAAAGGAGTAATTTTCTTTATATATAGTATATATATTATAGATATAGTAGACATATTTTATTCCAAATTTAAGGAAAAAAATATATTGTAGAAAAATATTTCATTTGGTTACGCTTTTAACCCCCTAATTCTAAAATGTATGATTTTGAATCCTTTTTTTTGAGGAGATCAAAATGGAATATATTAACAATGGCGGTGTATACTCATCAGTACAAGATGTATCAAAGAGAACACCCCAATCAACAAAGCGTCATACAAGGTATATACAAGAATAAGGTCAGTCGAGACCCAAGCACAGTAAAGGGTCCGACCACCGTCTCTGAGTGACATACACAAACATAGTGTTTTTATCTTTTAGCCACCACAAATAATGAAATTTAAGTTTATCTAAAAGTTGAACAATAGGCGTTTCTATGTTGTTGAAAATCTTGTTATTACGTTCTCCCCATATCACCCACACACAAAGAAGCCAAAGTAGTTGGTGGAACGATCGGCGAGGCCTTTAAAAAACCTGTATAATGGATAAATTGGAAGAAGTGATCATTTATATTTAGAGGGTCTACACCAGACACTCCTATCCAAGACCTGATATGCTGCCATAACGACCCAAAAACACCGCAATGAAGAAACAGATGGGACGATAACTCCTCATCACCGCACCCTGAAACACATGTAACTCCCTCGAGCATAAGAATGTCGCGCCTATGAAGGTTGCTTCTGGTCGGCAACCTGTCTTTTAGCAAACGCCAAGCTACAATGGACACCTTCAAAGGAACCTGCTTAAGCCAAACAAGTTCTCTAGTTGCATCAAATGTGGTAGTAACTGGAGCTGTCAGAATCTGATAGGCACTTCGCACATTGTATCCATCATGAATATCTGGATCCCACTGCCACCTATCAATAATATTAGCCTACACAGTAAAACCATAGAGTAATTGCCTACACTCCTCCAACATCTCTTCTTCCCACGTCCACAACCTTCTCCTCCAACACCACGCCTCACCCCCTTCCTCCCAACCTAACACAAACATGTCAGCCACTAAAATTAACTTATTTCTCGCCAAATCAAACAAACGACTAAACCTCCTACATAAGGGTACATCCCCTAACCAATTGTCACACCAAAAGAAAGTGTTTTTTCCATCACCTAGGACTTTTGACACCCTCTCGCCAAACCAGCCCCCTTCGTCTCCCACTCCTCCATCCCTAATCTTCGCTATCTCCCTCCACCAAGAAGAACCACTCCGGCCCCAACCGCCAACCTCCCTGCCTCCTCACCATATACGCCACCAACACTCTATACCAAAAATCACCTCTGTCCATCAAATCTTTCAATGAATCCTAGTCTTTAATGAACGATTTTGGCCGTCAAATTTTTCATTTGTGTAATTTTGATCGATTTTTCAACTGTACTTTATAATATCAAATGTAAATGTGGTCTTTTACTATTTGAGTTGTACAATTACGATATGATACTAAATTTATCAAATATAGGAAAAAAATTCTAATAACAAGAATCAAATTTATTTGAGTTGTACAATTATGATATGATACTAAATTTATCAAATATAGGAAAAAATTCTAATAACAACAATCAAATATTTAATTTATTTTTTAATCTTCAATATTAGTTATTATAAAATACTTGTTGCACGGGAAAATTATTTACATTTTTAACTATATAGAAAAATATAAGAGAGCAATCAAGTGCATGCAAGGTGCATGAGAAGACTTGTGGACTTAATACATAAATTAAAGTAACATGCCCTATACAACAACCAAGCTTGTTAACAACATGAGCAGTTATCACTCGATGATGCGCGCAATGAAATTAAAGTCCACCCTTGATGACTATGCAATTTTGAAGACAATTATATATCAACCTCGAGCACTTGGCAAACATGCGTGTTACGTGTTAGTAGAAGTTACCATATTTTTCTATGAATTTGCTTTGTAGCATAGAAAATATAATTTGGTAAAGAAGCAAAAGAACATATATTTATGTTTGAATTATCGATTGTTTGAAGAACAAATGTATCTATGAATTGGTGTTTGAATTATCGATTGTTTGGTTGGTATAATATATATCTATATCTATAACTTGAGCCTAATTGCTTGATAATTCTTGTAATAGTTCATTAACACCATTCCATTAGCTATTGTGACGTTCTCGGATGATGTGGAACATAATCATTCGCGTCCCGGGAGCTGGTGGAGAGTTCCAAGGGGGACCATGAGCATTTACCACATTCATCAACTGTTGAGCACAATGATGTGCATAAGGTATCTGTGGAATCGCCACAGGTTCAAACAGAGAATTTGGTTGAGCACGTTGACGTGCATTCTATTCCCAACCAATCCCCCATGGTTGCTCGTTCCATTGATAATTTTGTAATGTCCCATGAGGTTGTCGTGATATCACTTGAAGGGACTGAAGAGGTTGTGCAGGAAGATGTTAATATTAATGTATCGCATAATTAGGATGAACATGTGGCGTCGAAATTCAACAACAAGAAGTCTATCCCAGCAAACTTATTCAACATGGTTTAGATTTGTGGGAACGGGTGCATCAATATGATGAGAGATCAGCTGTTGAAGACTTCAGACCGGTTCTAACAAGGAAGTAGAAACAAAAATTAAAATTACAACAAGTCTTACAGAAGCAGCCTACCAAAACCCGTGCTACAGATTTCCATAGTTTGTTTTTGGGGAGTTTTTGTTTTTTGTTTTTTGCTTTCTGTTTTATTTTTCTTTCTTTGAGGATGGCCTAGTCCCCCTCCTTTGTAATTATTTTTCCCCCTTTTTTAATAAAATCTTTAGAGTTTGGCGGCATAGGATGCAGGCTACTCGGGGTGCCAATCTAGTTGGGATGTCGATGTTGCCTCTTGACGTCTGTCATCTCTCCTTGCTTATAAAATAAATAAATTAACACCATTAGAAGTTCCTTACAAATCATCAAGAGTGTGTTTGGAAGGGTAGTGAATACTTTGAATTAATGTGTTATAGCGGAAGAGTCACCAATTCATATAAATAAAACATATCAATTCCTTAAAAAAAAAATATATCAATTGAAACATACCAACTGAAATAAAATAAAATACCAATTGAATCATATTCAACTAAATTTCTAACAATAGTCATATGAAGCAAAAAAATTAAATTAGTTCAACAATAGGCTTTCCAAAATCTAAAGAATTTAAACAACATCTTCTATAGGCATCCCTGTAGTTGTACGAATTGCCCCTGCTACTGGTAATATTGTTCCTGCAACATGTGTTATCCGTAGGGCTTCATTGTTATCAGATTCCAATTCCAATTCTTGAATCTTCTTCATCCTTCTCAATCTAACGAACAATACAATACTTAATAAGATCAAAAGTATGCATCCACCAAACAAGGACCATGCAACAATCATCCACACATTGGAGTTCTTCTTCTTCCCAATAGCATCAGCAACAACAATTGAGAAGTGTCCTTGTTGCACTGTTGAACACACATTACCAGATAGTAGAATATCAAACGTCACTGAACCATGTAGATCAAAATAAACACTCATAGGAACTGAACCATATGGTGCTGATTTTACATCAGGAAACTTTATCAAAATCGGTTTATATTCAGAAACTCTTATATCCAACACTGGCAATTCAGATGCATTCAAATTGTCACCCCTATAGGTCAAGAGACCCAAAACAGGAGCCAAATATGAATAACCTAATGGTAAAGGATAAAATTTCTCAGACCAATTGGCTAAGTTATGGTAAACCAAAACAAGCCTCTCTACATAAGGCTGCTCAATAACACCGGGCGGGATCTGAAATTCTTTGTATCTTTGAACACCTCTTGTTCTCAAACTACCACTTCTAAGTCTCACTGCTGAAACTTTTATCCCGGTTAGGTTATTAGGTACATCGGCATCGTAAGGTACTCCTGTTTTAGACCTAAAGGAGAATGCTTTGAAAGCATGATCTTGAAGAAGGGAATCTAGGGCTCTAGTTGAGTTAATACCTTTATAATTTTGAAGGTGAGCAGTTGATAATGGAAGTGAAAGGAGTAATGGGAATGAGAGAATTGCAAGGAAAAGTGTAGCAGCCATGGTTTGAAGAAGTTTGGCATATGAGTAATGAAAGATTTAGAACACAAGGTTTGTTTATATAGGCAAAATATATATATAAGATTCCGATGTTTTATTTATTTTGATTCATACGATATTATAATTTATTTGTTTAATTTTGTGTATTGATACGATTTTTCTTTAGCTTCGGATTTGATTTTTTTATAATATGGATATTATTTATTTTTTATTATGAAAGAAATATATATATGACACAATATTTATTTTGGCCCAAAACATGATTGATAATCTACAAGTGATTTTCACATATTTTCAATTTTTTGTGATTTTGCCGTTGTTTTTGTTGATTTCCGTTTTTGTGCTATTTATTTTTTATTTCCAATGTTAGTACGATATTACAAAAAATTGGAAATAAACAAAAACAACGGCAAAATCACACAAAAACGGCAAAAGCACAACAAAGGGGAGAGGGTGGAAGTACCATTGCAGGAAGTGCATGGCTAGCTAAGTTAATTACTTGAACAGTTATAAAAGGAGGTCTCAATATCGATTGAAAATATAAAAGGAGGATATGAAGATGAAAACACAACATAGAAATAGAGAAAAACATGTTCGATAGGTCCACCAAGTGAAGATACCACATTCGTGTGTGTAGCACGAAAATATTTGTCGTGTCATTTAGCATTTTTCATTTTTAAAATATTAAATAATATTCTCATTTTCAATCTCAATAAAAACACATATATATTTTCCGTGAGTTTAGTTCAGCTTATATGGACAATGCATAATATATGCTGGGGCTGGGATTCAAACCTCAGACACCCAACTTATTCACCTTATATTTCTAGTCACTAGGCTACTCCTTTTTTTTGTTGTGGAAATCTATCTCTTTGTACAAAAAAAAAAAAAAATCCCTCTCTTTGTATAAGTAACTAGGTTTAGTTGCCCTTTTAACAACACAAATTTGTTAATTGTCTGACTTTGTCCTCCAAAAAATTTTATAGCAATTTTGGCCTCTAAATTTATCATCTTTACGATTTCGTAGTCTCCCTCCCAATTTTACGTTGAGTTGGAAATTTGTATGATATAGCTGCGCTAGCTATCACCTTGCTAATATTTATTTATTTATTTATTTATTTGAAAACTCGGTATTCGATCCAATAATCGACAAATCTGAGGGGACCAATCCCACTGCTTACTTGCTAATATTGATATTAATTAAAATTAAAATATATTAAATAAAAAGAAAGAAAATAGAGGAAGTGACATTAACTTCCTTAAGCTCTTCATATAGGAGATTAAATCGTTTCATACAGAGAAATAATACTCATTAGTTATGTCGATGATAAGCCATCTATCATCATTTTTCATTAGATTAAATCTATTAGCACCTATCATCATTTTTTATTAGATTAAAACTATCAATAGTATTAAGAAAATATTGAAAATTTAGTGCAGGAAGAGTCCACACAACTTTGTGTGTGGCTCCACCCCCGATTAGAAACACGCAATAAGCAAAAAGATAAAACTATGTGCTTTAATAAGATTCAATGTAGAATTGAGTGATTCACAATACAAATCTTATTACAATACAAATCTTAATATGCCATGAACAATTTGCAAAACTTAGACAATTTCAAAACCAAACCTAAATGAAAATATATCAAGCTATCAATTGAAAACACAATACATATGGAATTGAAGAATTGAATAGAAATTGAACTCAATTGATCTAAACAAATTATTAAAATCTAATTCAACGAATTAGGTTAACTTTTGAAGAAAAACACCTTAGATCAATACAAGCTACTATACTAACAATTATTCAATTAACATATGCAATAATCGAAAGTAAAGAGGATAGGGAAGAGAGATAACACTGATATTTTTATAGTAGTCCGCTCTTTCTCGTCCTCGCTAGAGCTACGTCTACTCTTCTTGATGAAGTATGTCTTCACCAAGGTCATTCACTAATAGTAACAATGTTAAATACAAATGTGTTTACAAGAGTTCCTTGAAATTAAACAAATTCTTCAACCTCTATGTAAACACTCCACCAAACTTCAAATAACCTTTGAATTTGGTGCTCCTTAAATCTTCGAATCCTTGATTACCCGTGCAACCCTTCAAACTCTTCACTCAAGTCTTCGATATTACGTCCGGTAAACGAATTCCCTTCGACTTCAAGAACGGTTAGAAAGACCCCCAAGACCTTTGGAGGTGGAATGAGATTATTCACTTCACTTTGGAGCTTTGATTAAGCCCAATCAATCTCCTTGAAAGAACCAACTTACAATCCCTACTAGCACCCTAGCAAATCAATGTGACTCAATGTTCAAAGTGATTCTAAGAAAAAGTGTTTAATCTTGAAGAATTTATGGACAATGAGTTTTTGAGACCTGGAGAATAGATACAAATAATTCATGGACCGTCAATATATTCCTAAGGACCTAAGAGTCCTCCAAAAGGGCATTTAGACCCTCCCAGAGGCCTCAGCGCCCTCCAGAAGGGCCCTAAGGCTCAAGGCGCGTCCTCCCCAGGGCGCCGCCTCTATTTGCTTCTAGAAGCCTCTAGAATGCGCCCAAAATACCTAAATATCCTTGTTACTTATTGCCTAAGTAACCATAAATCAGGCTCATAGAGGGCTATAAATACAACCATTGAGAGCCTTCTCAATGCATGACCAATACAATACAAACCTTAATTACGATTATTGTACTTTTGCAAGTACAGTTGGCGCCGTCTGTGGGGAACCAATAAAACTAACCCAGGCCACACCTTTTCAATCCCTCCAACACTTCAGTCGGGCGGCGATTCACCTGGCATGTCCTCTTTGTTGATGAGACCAAGAAGTACGGCAAAGGCGAGAGCACGTTATCAGATCGCCGATCGATGGCCAGAACGGTCGTGGTATCATGTCGATGTCAGGTTGAACCTTTCTAAACTCTATCATCCGTTATTCTCTTTATTGAAGTCCTTATATTTAATAATCATTCCATCATGTTCGGTTGTGAATGGCACCAAATGTTTTGGATTTAATAAACCTAGGTATAATTTCTCTCGAAAACGGTTATTATCGACCTAATTGTAAGCTTTTTTTCTTTTTTACTTTCGCATCGGTTTCCGACCCATCAAAGGTGAGCGACTAATCCGGCTCGTGCGTAGAGGCATGCGCACTGGCCAAGCATTGTTCCCCTTGGGAATCAAACCCGGTATTCCCTGGGTATGTCCTTGGAAGGAGCTTTTGCCAATGGAGCCCAAGCAATTGTAAGCTTTTTTGATGTATGGGAAAACTTTTGTTTTACCGCTTTGGTTTTTATTGGATAACGTTTTGCCTTAGTTTGGTGTATGGTAATGTAATCTTTGTTGTTTCTAATAAAACAATCATTCTTTTATTGACTAATAACCCATGCACGTGGAGAATGAAACGATAGATTCCAGTACTGCGAATTAGACTTTGTATAGCAAAAGTTAGAATAGTTAAATATGTGGATTTACGATTTGGTCGCCTATGTGTGTTTGTTTTATGAATTTTTTGTTCAATCTCGTTTTTCTTTTCATAAAAACAAGTGTTAATTAAATTGATTCAAAAGGTTTTTACTCAGATTATAGTTAGTCTTAAAATCTAATCACGCCACTGTTTTGGCCATCGCCATAATCATGTATTATCCTTCAATTATTCTCAAGTTTTGCCTCATTATTTTTGCTCCATCAAATGCTTTCACAATTTTCAGAGATGAGAGAGTCGAGAGGTACTCGGTTGAATACACAAAGAGAGCACCGCAAAACTGACGCAACATCACTCAGAGGAAAAATTAACGATCAGGTTTTATCTTTCCGATCTTTACGTGTAGGACAATTGTATATTGAGTTGACTTGCTATTATTCTCTGATAACCTATTATTTTAGCAACAATCTTTGTATTTACTTGGATGGGCGAGTAAATAAGAAATAGGATAAAAGGCGAGTTAGTTCCAATTTCTTAATATGAGAGAGAAGAGCACAACAAATAAGAAAAATAGGTAGAAGAAATAGGGCAAGTATTTACACTATTTGATTTGAAGAAAATTTATTGCCCAATATATTTTGAGAAAATATACTGTTTGATTTGAAAAAATTTATTACGGAGTATATTTTGAGAAAATATACTGTTTGATTTGAAGAAAATTTATTACCGAATATATTTTGAGAAAATATGTTTGATTTGAAGAAAATTTATTTCCGAATATATTTTGAGAAAATATGTTTGATTTGAAGAAAATTTATTTCCGGATATATTTTGAGAAAATATACTGTTTGATTTAAAGAAAATATATTGTTTGATTTGAAGAAAATAGAGAAAGAATGATGAGTAAAACACAAGAGATAGGACCAAGTTAATAAAAGAAAGACTACTCTAGGTACTCCGTGGCAGAAGTAAAGTGTAGTATTGTTAAAAGGTCACATATAAGGGATTCTGGCGATGAAAGTCTTGGTATTTAAGAGGTCCAAGTGACCCACCTCTCTTTCCTGGAAACCCCTTTCATGTACCATTGACTTTGCGAACTGAACTAACTGTTTAGTAAAAACATAAATAATGGATTAATAGCGCTAGACCCACATAGGAGAATAGGTTTGAGCAGAAGAATTAGTTCCAACTTCATAGGAGGAAATAACACGATAGAAAATAAGATAACCAGCAAATTAATTTCAAGGTAGTAAGGGAAAGAGAAGTAGCATAAAATAAAAGAATGAAGGGAGCGAGTTAGCAGCAAACTCCGATTTAAGAGAAATGGTAGAATGAAATAGAAGAGTTAGCTTGTTCCAATCTAATAGAAGAAAGAGAATGACTAAAAGCACAAGATAATTAAGAAAGAAAGTTATTCTCGATATTTAATAGGAGCATGAGGAAATAATCTAGCAGGCGATCTAGTTCCAAGTTGAGAGCAGGAATATAACATAAAAGAGTATGCCAACAGGAGCATGAGGAAATAATCTAGCAGGCGATCTAGTTCCAAGTTCAGAGCAGGAATATAACATAAAAGAGTATGCCAACAAGAGTAAGAAGAAAAGTAGAAGATGTAGGCCAATTAATAGGGGAATAACAACAAATAGATAGGATCAAACTAAAAAAATGATTATCCACGATTAAGACTCTTTTCTTCATGATTATTTTGGAAGGGTGGAAGTATTGTTATTCAGATAAATCAGGTTTGAGAGGCAAACAATCCCTCCAAGGACGAGATTAAACAAAAGGAATAACTCACCAAACAGCACGCCATAATGAAAAGTAGAAAGCAACGGTCCCGCCATCAAGAGCTTGAAGATAAAACGCGGAGTTATCCAAAACGTTCTTGACCTTTGAGGTTTGTTTTGCAGGTTTTTAACGAGGCACCCTATTTTCATCAGAAATTATTGTTGTCTTCTATATTTGACTCTAGTAGGAATAAAAGGCATCTATACAGAACCCGCCAAAATTTACGTCAACCCGACCAGTGGGCTCTGAACGTCGACTAGGAAAAATACGTCAATCCGACCAGTGGGCTCTGAACGTCGACTCGGTAAAATACGTCAACCCGACCAGTGGGCTCTGAATGTCGACTCGAAAAAATAAGTCAACCCAACCAGTGGGCCATGAACGTCGACTAATAAAAATACATCAACCCCACGAGGCTCTGAACGAAAGCGTCAACCCTATGTGGCCCTGAACGCCCTATCATCCCTACGAGGCTCTGAACAGTTTTTAACGTCAACCCTACGAGGCTCTGAACGAAAGTGTCACCCCTACGTGGCCCTGAACGCCATGTTAACCCTACGAGGCTCTAAGCAGCTATCTATGTCAACCTTAAATAGGCTCTGAACAAAACGAGCAAATTCCAAAAATTCTACAAACCATGTTCGTCTACAAAGATACAACCTATGTTACGAAATTCGACGCAACGGCATAGAAAAGTTCAACTCATCAACATATTCTCAACAACACCATAAAACGTCAACAGTTATCAAAAGATAATCACCACCAATCACCAAAAAATGACTGAAACTATATTCAGAAAAACAACCATATTTCCTCAGCAAAAAAAAAAGCAAGCATCACTAAAATAAACGCACCACGAAGCTAAATAAAGGACAAACTTCGAAGGAGACAATAAATAACCAGAAACGACATTGTGATTGCCCAAAGGAAATAGAATCATAGATACCACTGACAAACAAATCGACAAATCGAAGCAAAATAGGGCCCAACACTACAAGGAACAAAAATAAAATTGCAGCACGAATAGGAGACAAAGAAATACTAAAATACAAAGTACCAAGAAGGACTCACCTGCTTTAAGTTTCATCCAAAATAAAAATCACAAGTACTTAGGACGCCATGTACAACTCGCCCCGATAAATTACGTAGCAATGAAGTACAGAGTACTATAGTGCCAAAAAGGTCTCGCCCAAGTTACAGAGTACTATATCGCCAAAAAGGGCTTGCCCATACCATACACCCATGAACTCGCCTCGTAAACATGTACAATAACTCGCCATTAACTCCTCAACTCGTCGGACCTTGACAAACCACTTTGCCTTGTCCTAAGACTCATGCTTGGGGGGCTGTGAACGGTCAACCTACAGAACACATAGATCAAATCAAAATCAAGGATGTACTCCTCGGGGGGCTATGAAACAAAAGTAGAATCACCCTGGGGGGCTCTCGAAATTTAGATGATAGCATCCGAAGACGCACATGAAAATATAAGCAAAGCATAGCAAAATTTTAAAGTAAATTAATCACTTTGCCTTGTCCCAAGACTCGTACTTGGGGGGCTGTGGACTGTCAATATATTCCTAACGATTTAGGAGTCCTCCAAAAGGGCATTTAGACCTTCGAGAAGGGCCCTAAGGCTCAAGGCGCGTCCTCCCTAGGGCGCCGTCTCTATTTGCTTCTAGAAGCCTCTAGAATGTGCCCTAAATACCCTTGTTACTTATTGCCTAAGTAACCATAAATCAGGCCCATAGAGGGCTATAAATACAACCCTTCAGAGCCTTCTCAAGGCATAACCAATACAATACAAACCCTAATTACAATTATTGTACTTTTACAAGTACAATTCAATACATTGGGTGTTATGAGAAAATGTGTATATATAGAAAAGGGTGGCAAGTGCAAACTTTTGGCCAAAAATAGCAGAGTGAATCGATTCACTTAATGTGTGAATCGATTCAAACAACTAAATGACAAGCCAGATGAACTATGAAGATTGATACGCATCATACACTTTTTGAATCGATTCAAATATCCCCGGATGAAGATTGATACAAATCAAACTCTTATGAATCGATTCAATCAAAGTCATAAAGTTTTATGATACGATTCACTGAAATTTGAATCGATTCAGACATGGAAGAAGGAAAATTTGATGCTGTCAAAATTTGACTCAATTCAAATATATTTGACTCGATTTAAATGTTTCTAAATGAAGATTGACTCTATTCACAAATATTTGACTCGATTCAAATGCCTAGAAAAAGGATTTTAACACACACACATAAGGATTCTTATGCACAACAAAACACTAGACACTAGGAATCACAGTGTACAATTAGGCATGGTTTGCTAGGTGCTTTAACATAGTTCTAAGCAATAATACCAAAACAAAACAATCATAAAAAATATATAACAAACATCATCTAACTAACATCACCTAAAGCTGAATAAGCTTCATCCATTAGTTCTCCCACACAACAACGACAACCCCTTCACCTTCGACAGTTTTCCATTCGATAATAGCATCCTTATCATCTTATCATTTAATTTTTACAATTATGGCAACCAAAAGGATATCTTAGACGAGAGACCATGTCACCCCGTCGATATTACATATGAATATCAATGTTTCAGAGGACAACAAAGAAAACAACACCTACTATCACATCCACAGTCTCTCCCTAATGTTCTAGAACCTATCAGAAGGAATCATCAGCCAAATAAAACACTTGGATCTCAACAATGGTGACGAGGCCCATACTCGATTCAGAAGAAGCACATTTAGCCTAGCTATTTTAATACCATTGTGATCCTGACAAGGAAGAAAGATTACATGGGCGTCCATCATCACCACCACTACGCCAACACGAAGCAAGGTAGTCCCCTTGAATGGACAACCCTGAAACACTTTTAAAAGTAAGATTAACAGGTAGCCCATGTTGAACAAAAGTGGGTTTTAGAACAATGACTCTAAAGTTTTGATGATAACAATGTATGAAAGAATAATTGAGTACTCTAATGTGTGGTCGAGTATGCAATACTATATAATTAAATTATGGCTTAAAAGTCAAGTTGTGATTCTGATACATCAAGCTGCGAGCACAAAGTAAAGCATTATGATACTGAAGAAATACTTGGACACTTCTGAAGATTTAGAAGATGATATGAAGAAAGGTCAACAAAAATTCAAAGCTCTGATCAAAATATGTTTTGAAGACCCTAATGAGAAAAAATTTCTGATGGATCATTCCCTAAGAAGAAAAGGACTCATCTAGTAGTTTTCAGCAGCATTATCCATTTAAGGCAAGGTTTTCAAATATGATCAAATATTCTCAAGGACGATTTGATGAGTTGGCAATGTTCAAACAATGGCTCTCTCATTTGTCTCCTATATAAGGGACCAAAGCACTTTGAAAAAAAAGATTACACATTTTTACAAGTGACCAAACTCTTTCAAATTCAAAAGTGCACAAACACTTTCTTACAATCTTAAAGTTAGTTTACCAGTCTTTGAGTTCTAAAGTACAAACACATAAAAACTCTTTTGTAAAAATCCGTTTGAATTGTATATTGGAGAAAGGAAGTCTCTGACTTGTGTATTAAAGCAATAGAAATCTTGCGTGATTATAGTGAAAACCCCCTTTAAATTGCAAGGGGATTGGACTAACCTCGGACTGTGAGGTGAACCAGGATATTTTGATTGCAATGGCTCTCTTCATTTACTCTTTGATTACATCTTGTTCTCTTTTGTTATGTTGTTTTGAATTTTATATGAAATTAGTGAAAATCATGGAAAGTTATTGCTAAATTGTGGATTAATGTGTTATGAATTGAATTGATGAATATTGTTGTGTTGAATTTGAAGAAGAGTTGTTGTTGTTGTTGCTGCTATGTTTGGGTGTTGAATTAACATGGTGAAAATGAGTTTTGGAGTGATAAGTTTAGAATATAATTCCTTTAGACGACAATTTTTGAGGCACACGAGATGTTGACGTCAAAGGATATGTCCATGGCTTTCATAATTGAGTTATGGAGGTTATGGAGCAATCCAACATCTACAGGGATATTATTCCTATGAATAAACCATTGTTTATATAATCCTTAGGTCTTAATTAATAGATACTTTGAATTAATCCAACGAAGATGGAGGGGAGATTCAAGGATTCCCTAATCGCATCTACACTTCTGAATCAAACCAAACCTAATCTCGCATTGGGCAGGACAATTAAAACCCTTCAACTACTATCAATCTTTTCTTTTATTTTCTTTTCAAATAAATTCTGATAATTACCGAGTTGAACGACAATCCATGCGGAGATGATAACTTACTACTTTATTACTTGAGTACGATTAGGTGCACTTGCCTAAATTAATCCATCAGGGTGTCAGATAGGTGGAAATGGAACATTCATACATCTCAGTGTTACACAATTAGTTCAACTTATCATTACTTGACAACTTTGGAAAATGTTACAACTTATGAATCTTCATGCATCATTTGTCATAAGGCGGGTCCTTTAAAAATTAGTCTCTTTGATTGGAATCTTCTTCGGAATCAAATTCCTATTACTGATAATCTTTTGTGGTGGGGCTTACTTCAAAATCACCAACAACTTTGTGTGTGTAGGTTCTGATTTAATGAGGACATCAACCACTTGTTTTTACTTTGCAATTTCTTTGGATCAATATATGGACTCTGGTTTTGTAATGGTTGAGTTATGCTACGGTGTTTTCTGCTTTTTTATCGAATCATTTACAACAATTTCGTCATTTAAGAGGAACATCAAATCTTCATCGGTCGGCTATGTATCTCATATGGTTATCTTGCGTTTGTGTGATTTGGAATGAAAGGAATGACCAAATTTTCAAGCATAAGGAACACTCTTTGCATAAACTGCTCGAAAAATTAAGCTACAGATGTTCTGGTGGTTGAAAGTGAAATAACATACTTTCTCTTTTGATTATCATTCTTGGTGGATTAACTCAATTATGTGTATGAGAGCTATAATGTAATTGTACATTTCTTCCATTGTTCTCGTTCTTTTTTATCTTGTACCTTGTTCATGTAAACTCTTGACTTAATCTTTTCTTTTTAGCACACCTTGTGCTTGGAAGTCTTGGTTCTTTGGTTTTTTTAATTTCATTTTAGCTTCATTAAAAAACATTAAAGTTACTTTTAAGTAAAAAAAAAAAAAATATGAAACTTTCTTTATACTTAATTTTTTTTACTAAGTTTTGCTTTTAAAAACTTTTAGGTGGTAACAAAAAGAGGTCAAATTTACTTTAAATAAAAAAAAAGCACTTAATTTTTTTTATACTCAAGAACTTTACTTTCAAAACTGTTTTACTTTTTCCCTCAAAAAAAAACTATTTTACTTTAAATATTAAAAATAATTTTTTTACCAAAAACAGGCTTAATTAAAAGCAACAATGATAAAAAGACACCAGTTATTTTCCTGCATAAATTCAATGCTTCATTTTATATTCATTGCTCTCCTCTTATCGCATCACCAAGCTTATCGCGTCATTATTTTATTCTATCTTTTTTTATTTCTTTGTTTTAAGGTGTATACACCCTCAAGGGGTGTATACAACATTTTCCAATTAAAAGTAAACACATACTTTACAAAAAAGAATTGATATTTGTACAACTATTTTTTGATAACTTTTGTAATAATTTTTTCTCTTATACTCACATTATATTTTTATTTTATCTCTCTATTGTGTTGGTTTCTGTGTCAATATCTACTTTTCTTTGTAAATTTATAGTTGTCTTAAAAATTATCACAAAAGTGATTATCAAATAATACATATCTTTACAAAGTTCTTTCACATGTTTTTGCAATAATATATAGAAGTTTATTTGTACCAAACTATATAATATAACTCTACATATAGAGATAGATAGATAGAGAGAGTGTGTGTACTAATACACCAGCAAGAGTTAAGTTTAGAGAGTGTACCATAATATAGCAAATAAATGTTCAAAATTCAACTGAGGTATGTATATGACCCCTAAAAAAAAAGTGAGATATGTATATGTATTACTGTCTTAAATATGATTATCTATAACGGAGAAAATTTGTAAGAAATCTAGAAAAAAGAATAATTTACTAGTACATGCTCTTTTTTTAGGGGATGTCAGTAGTTTTATATATGGATATTTGTTTTTCTGAAAGACAATATATATCGATATCTTTTAAGTTACATTTGTATCTAACATATGAAACTTACTTTATATTTATTATTTTAGGTTTTATATGTGTTTAGTCCTTGAAAATATGGGTCATTTAAAAAATGGTCTCTGTATTGCTTAATCCTGCCATTTTGTGTAACGCCCTATTTTTATTAAAGCGATAATACACGCGAATAATATAAATATTCAAGAAATAGATACTACGTCTTCACATCAAAAATTCAAACAACATGCATATATAAGATTCATCAACAGTCGCAGCGGATATAAGTCATACATCTCCAAAATATACATGTCATAAGATCAATATACATCATCATATAAAATCTCCAAATCCCGACAAATGGGCAAAATCTCCATAACATAGATAAATCCAAAATATCATAAAGACTGACACCTAATCAAAGCCTAATCTAAGACTCCAAAGACCGATAACGGAGATAGCTCCCGCTATCCAAGTACTCACCAAGCAAAACTACACCTGCACTCCGTCTATCCATTCATACAAACAGGTAGGTGGTCAAAACCAATGGGGGTTAGCTTCACATCAATCATAATCAACATAAACATACATAAGCATTCAAGGATTTCATGCATGATACATATACATAACCATCCCTCCTAGAATACTAACATCACATGAATATTATCCCACATTCCATACACATCATTCTATCAAAATTCTAACATAGCATAGCAAACATGTTCAATCTCTAATCAATTCATCGACATAAGCTCAGCATTTATCAACAACAATCAATGAAATGATTACTCACCTTATTTTCATTTAGCATAATCAACTCAACAAATACAATTCATCATTTCAAAGCATAAGCAAGAAAGTCATCATCACCAAAAGATCATAAAATCACATTCATATACACTATACTTCATTATTTTCACCGAAATAAACATCATCAATTCAAACCATCAAATGTACAAGTATCATCATTAACAACAAACATCAACAAGTACACATCTTCACATATTCACAAAATATCACCAGGTGTACAATTCACCAAACTCATCAATGCACATAAACCACCAAGGTTCATCAAACACATAATCAAATATGACTCATTTAACAAATTCACCAAATGTATGTAATGCGCCTAAACACGACTCCTACATGGACACGGTACCATCAACTACGACTATGTCGTCAACTCATGATGCAACAAAAACATCATCAACATGGATATAAAATCCATCAACTACGACAATGTCGTCAACTCATGATGCAACAAAAACATCACCAACCATGTATGCATGAATATATGACTCAACAACAATACATATATTCAACAACACATCCACCAACACCATTGGATATAATATCCTATATCACCTTTAATTTGCATACATGCATTCACCAATTATATCACCATCAAAATTTGCATATAAGAAATCAATCAACATAATTCAATACATGTGATCACCATACCCAATATTAACATCGTTATCAATCAACAACTCTATACAATTTCCCACAATCAAAACAAAGGAGAAAAGTACATCACATCATGATAAACATCATGTTCAACACCTATTAATCAATCACACATCTTCATATAGCCATATCAAACTATCCACAAAAGATTTTCCAAGTATTTGGTCTTAAAGATTATTTTCGACAAAGTTCGTCTATCATTTTACAACTTTAAAACAATTGAGACAATTGAATCAAAACTAAGCAAACAAGTTCTAGTGCCTCAACTATGTATACACTTAGATCACATATGAGTGTAGTTGCATATACATGTGTGTTTCACCGGCCAATTGCGATTAAAACGCTAATTCGACAATTTTCGGCTCAAAGACAAAGTTAACCAAGCATAAATGAAAATCAATTGTAAACCAAGGTAGAATCATGCTATGACATGCTTAGAAGCTTATTTATACATTGATTGAATAAGGTTGGGTGTTTTGAATCCATTGGCATACTTAAAAGTACACAAAAACACACAAAAATTAGGTTTCGGGGTTCTGCAGAACTGACACGGTCGTGTCATCCCTTACAGGAGACTCTGACATGGTCGTGTCACCAAGACACATGGTCGTGTCACCTCATCAGTACAGCAAAATGCATTTTCACGTTTTCGCGCATAAAATCTTGTTTTCAAATCTGTTTTCGCCAATGCATCCCTAACACTTAGACCATACAAACTACACTTAAAAACTTAGCATTTCAACTCAAAACAACTTAATCGAACTCATCCCAAAATGACTTATTTTGCAAAAGCGCTTAAAAACGACTTTTACTCAAAAACCCAATTTCTTCCCAAAGTGATTTCTCTCCCAAAAGCAAGTGATTAAAACAGAAAATCATATCATCCTAATTCATTTTAACAACTTCCTTAACTCATTCAACATCATCAAAATCAAACTTCTTCATTATCAACTCATTTTCACAAAAGTTGCAAAATCACAACAATACTTTCATCAACACCCAAAGCATAAATTGATGAGAACATCATCACACAACAACATCTACATCATATAATCATGATCTCACCATCATTCAACAACCACAACATCATTTTTCATCAAATTGAACAAAATCAACAAAGTATACATATATACACATCTTGAGCATGTAATTTCATCATCAACAACTTAATTATCATTAAATTCACATAACCAAACATTACATCAAAACCTAAGCACGAATTTCACCAATTAAATTCACAATAATCCCTTTTCACAAATAAACACTTTTGAATTTGAGGAGAAAAAGAGATTATACAAAGGATTATGAATGAAAACTAGCCCCCTTACCTCAATAAGCAATAATCCTAGCAAAAGCTTCAATTTAGCTCCTAGAATCTCTATCACCTCTTGGTTCTTCAAGCTTCTCTCTACAAACCCTCTTCTCTTCCCCTTGCTCTTTCTCTCTCTACCTCTTCTCAAAATCTTATAAAATGAATGTGAACCCTATTTCTCTTAATGACTAGAGTTTAAATAGTGTCCACACTAATGGGCTTAACCCTTAAAAGTCTTAATGGGCTCAAAACTCTTATAAACTAACTCCCAAAGTTTCTATCCACTTACGGTTAAAAGTTATCGAATAATTACCGGTTCAAAACTAATTAACACCACCGAATAGTAACTTAGTACAAAATAATGGTTCTCACTTGAAACACTAAAAATAACCCTCACCATGAAATTACTAATTTACCCTTGCTCACAAAATGACCAACATACCCCTGAGTCTAAAATGACTATAATACCCTTCTAACACCGAAGTCCACTAATCCTAACCCCAAAATACACAGAGGCAATTAATCACATATAAGCACATATAAACACATATAAATAAATAATAAAATAAATCTAGCGAAAAGCGGGCTGTTACATTTTGCCCTACCAAAATTTAATCATTAAAAATTTCGTCCCTACACCCACTTAATTACTGTCACGTCATCAAATTACTAATGTGGCTCTATTAATTGGCTAACAGGAGATTCGATATGAAATAATCCTGGTACTTATTGATTCGAAATGAAGAACTATGTCTTTAGTTGTTGTTTTTGAGTGAATGTTTGTGTTTTCATCAGGTTGGAGGAAGTCAGGCCTTTACTGTTAATGTGGCAAAGCAAACTTGTTCATGTAATTTTTGGGAGCTGGTGGGGATTCCTTGCAGACATGCCATTACAGCAATGCCTAAAACATCAAAAGACCCAAAGGATTACGTTTTTGATTGGTATAGTAGGGAAATGTATGAAAAGTGTTATACACACAATGTGAGTGCTATCAATGGTCAAGACATGTGGCCAGAGGAAGAATGTGAAGAATTGTTACCTCCTGCTTATAAGAAAGGACCAGGAAGACCAAAAAAGCTTAGAAGGAGAGAACATGATGAAGCACCATCATCACAAGGTAAGTATAGTAGATCTGGAACTACTTACAGGTGCACAAGATTTGATAAGTTTGCTTATAATGCTAGAGGATGCAAAAGTCAAACTGTTAATCGCAATGCGCTAAAAAGAAAGGTATTCCATATGTTTTGCAAACTTTTTTTACATTTCACATGATTATATTATTATGTAATAAGCTAACTTGTGTACTTTATTATCTATGAAAATAGAGAAAGCCACCAAGACAAGCAAGGAGTAATGACAATGAGGCAAGTGAAAGTGAAGCAGGGAATGGAGCAAGTGAAGGTCCTGAACCAGGGAATGGCAATAGAGCAAGTGAAGGTCATGAAACAGGGAATGGAGATGGAGCAATTCAAAGTCAAGCAGGGAATGGGGATTCTATACTAAGTACACCAGACATACGTGAGCCTATGCAAGGTGAACATCAAGATTTATTCCTCCAAAACAGAGTAAGAAACCTCAAAACAATCAAGTGGCCTTTATGTCTTCATCTGTTAAGCCAACTGCTACAGTTCACACAACATTTCACACCACAAAAAAATCACACACCTTAATAAAGCCCTCAGTTAATGTAAACATTGTGGTGCACACATCAAAAAATGCACACACATTTATCAACCCCTCTGCTAATGTAACCACAATAGTGAACCCAACAACCAATGCCCAATCTACTGTCATGACCAAATCTACTATGCACAAAAAGCCACCAAGATAACCTTCTATTAAGACCATAGATGTTGTTAGAGCCATTGTGGAGCCAATAGTGAAAGTGAAACCTGTTAGGAGGAGTGGGAGAACAATATGGAAAAGTCCGGCAATCAAAAATGGTCCAGGGAAAGATATGGACAACCTAATTAAGGTGGTTGATGAAGAAGTTGCAAAGGCTACTAGATCAGGGAAAGATGGTGGTGAAGCTGGCCCAAGGAAATTAAGAGATGAAGGTGGAAGCTGCTTGGCCTTGTTAAGAAGTGTGGAGAACGTCAATATATTTAGTGCTAATTATGTAATGTGTTTGCCACTGACTTGTATTTTGTGTTTCGCTAAGTCCAACTTGTGTAAGACTACTTATTGATGTGTGTTTTATTTTGTGATTTGCTTGGCTAAGTCCAACTTATGTAATAACTGTTGGAACAAAATACGTTTAACAAACATTACCCTTAGAGTGGGGGAAATTGTTAAAACAAACAATGTTTAACATATGTCACCCTTAAGGTTTTGATGATAACAAGGTATTAAAAATTGTCAATTGGATATGCTAATATTTGTTCAAGTGTACAGGACCATAAACAAAGTTTTATATCTTTAAAAGGTTCTGAAAGAACAAAAGAGAGCAAAAGAATCAACAAAAAGGAAGCTTGAAGCGTCTGAAGAATAGTGCTCCTGAAGTACGAAGTGCTACTGAAGTGATGACGTCATCAGAAGCACCTCATCAGAAGCAAGATAACCAAAAGCTGAAGTTCATCAGGAGCGAGAGAACTTAAAGCTTTAAAAGCTGGAATCTCTTTTTATCTTGTCTAAGAGTTGCTAAAGACGTAAAGAAGTGTAACAACGGTCTTGAAATGATTTTTGAAAGCCTTGGATGCTTACTCCTTCAAGGGCGTTGAAAAAGGACAGTAGTACGAACGGTACAACCACCTTCTCCACTACTTTGGTCGTGCTTTGCAACAAGACAAGGATAACAGCTCTGCCTGCAAAAATGTTCCCTCATACAAGGAATGGATTTGAAATTGATCCTTCATAGGACAATAACTATATCAGGCAAAAGATCATTAGTGATCAACAAGCTTCAAACGACTCTTTTATGCATGCGTGATGGCTATTCTCCAACGTCTCTTTACACTCTTTAATCCATTTCCGCCAAAGCGTTGGAAAACCCATCTTTGACATTACAGCGTCCAAATACTTCCAATCAATTGAATCATATGCTTTTTCGAAATCTACCTTAAATAACAACAATTCTTTTTTTAGTTTTTTGGCTTCGTCAATCGCCTCATTTGCAATAAGAAGGCCATCCATAATTTGTCTTCCCTGGACGAAAGCAGTCTGAGTTTCTGACACCACCTTTCCCACTACTTTCTGAAACTTGTTCGCAAGAAGTTTTGCCAAAATTTTGTATAAACTTCCCACCAAAGAAATGGGTCTAAAATCATTTAACTTCTGAGGACTCTCCACTTTCGGAATCAAAGCTATGAAAGTGCTATTGATCCCCTTTGTTAATTTGTCGTTTCTATGAAAATCACCAACGAACCGCATAATATCTCCACTCAACTCGGACCAAAAGTCCTTGATAAAACCAAAATTAGTTCCATCAGGACCTAGGCTTTTACAACTATCACAGTCCCACACCTCCGCCTTCGCCTCCTCAATACTAAAAGGCCGCACAAGAGTTGCACCCTCCAACACATCAATACGCCGAAACTCAAACCCTTCCACACTAGGCCGCCCCTCCGAGTTATTCATAAAGTGATCAGAAAAATAATTAAAATCCACTTCACGAATCAGAGTAACACCTTCAACAACACTGCCGTCAACGATCAAAGATGTAATAGTATTACTACGCCGCTGACTCGTCATAACTGGATGAAAATATTTCGAATTACCATCTCCATCTTGCAACCATAATAAACGTGATTGCTGCCAACAAATACTAGTGTTCATCCGCGACAAAGAATGAATATCAAAAGTGTTGTTTCTTAATTCATCTAATTCATCCACGGAAAGTGTTGTTTGTTCCCCTTTTTTATCTAAGTCTGCAACCCGCTCCTTGAGCTTCCGAATTCTTCCTAGTAAATTACTAACATGAATACGGTGCCATTCTTTCAAAGCTATTTTTAACTTTTTCAACTTTTTTTGTAAAACAAAACCGCTCCAACCATGCACATCAAGCGACCTCCACTTTTCAGTCATAAATTGCTTATAACCCGACACCTCATTCCAACATTTTAACATTCGAGAGGGTCTTGGACCCCAATCTTCTTCATTCACAGTCAAAAACAAAGGACAATGATCAGACAGTCCCCGAAGATGAGCCACTTGGAGACAACTAGGCCAAACCAGACACCAATCTTCTGATAACAAAAATCTATCAAGTCTACTCATTGATGAACCATCACCCTTGTACCATGTAAATTTTCGACCACATAGGGGAAGATCCACTAACAAGTTTTCCTCTATAAACCGATTAAAAGGTGCCATATCTAATACATTAGAATAAACTCTCAGCGAACGACGCTCCTCCACAGATCTGAGAGCATTAAAATCTCCACAAATACACACACACTTCCCTGTTAGCTGCTGCAACATCGAAGATAATCTATCCCATAGGTTGTTTTGCACCATTATCACACGGCGCATACACATTCACTAAATAAAATTCTTCGTCTGTTTGAACAAACCGACCATGTATCATAATAGCATTTTCAACACTCACCGTCGACCAGACATCCACCAAAGACACATCCCACAATCTCAATTCACTCTTTTTTTTATGTATATATACTATATATACACCCTCAAAGGATGTACACAAAACCTTTTCCAATTAAAAGTAAACAGATATTTTACAAAATTCTTTCGCATGTTTTTCAATAAACATACATACATACATACATATACATATACATATATATATATATATATATTCTATCACATTTGTCACATCAACATCATGGAGTTGACTAAGTTTCCAACCAAACCAATCCTCGTTTGAGACATACCCATTTATTTTTCTAACTAACGTTAAACAAATTTCATTCGTGCAAAAAAAAAATTTGTTGTGATCAAGCAGGGGCGGTTGTACACTTATACTATGTGTGGTTAAAGCCCCACATGAATTTTTTTTTTTTTTTAATAAATAAAATACATGTTAAAAATAAGATCTTTTGAATGTTTTGTCACTTGTTTATGATACCAAAAAATAATTACAAGAAATGAGGAATGAGGGATGAGAAGAACTTATATCTAAAGTTATTAAAATTTGCAATAAGCATGATATTGATGTGCCTAATATGGATGCTCTGTATGCGCAAAGGAAGAAATCTAGACAACACTCTTCAACTTCTAGTGATAAGGCAACTAAAAGTAGTAACTTTACATCAAAAAACACCAATTATTTATTAAAAAGTTATATATTTAATATAAAATACACAATTTACAAGACAAACTTACCATTTTAAATTTCTTAACATGTGCAAATTTGCACAAGATAGAAACAATCTGTCTTATTTTTAATATAGTTTGCATTATTGTTTCTTTAAATTTTAGCCCCACATGTACTAAATGTCTGGATCCACCCCCTGTGATAAAGTGAAGTTTTCTCTTTAAACACATATTGTCATTTTTTATTTAATTACGGATCATGTTAACTTGTGCTGAAGTTTTCTCTTTAAACACATATTGTCATTTTTTATTTAATTACGGATCATGTTAACTTGTGCCCTAAGGGCACAAGTTAAGGAATTTAAAATGGAAATTAAAAATAATTTTATATTGAAAATATAATGTTTGAAACTTTTAAGACATTGAATGCACAATTTCCAATAAAAAAAACTTTTACATTTGGTTTTTTAACTTATTTCTTAAAGACACAAGTTAACATTTTCCATTAGTTATTTATCTACCGATCAACACATATTGAAATGTCTCTAAAAAAAACACATACTGAAATGAACACATACCAAGAGGGAATGTGGTGGTGACCCCAACTCAATCTTAGGATTCAACAAAATTGTCCTCACAACCAAAACATTAGGCGTAACAATATGGACAAATGTTTTAATTCCTTATCATAAATATGTCAATAATGTTAAACAAGATTAAATTTTATCTTTATCTATTTGTGCTCTCAAAAAAATAAAACTCCAAGAACTAATAAAAAAACTCAATTTAAATTATATGATCATATAATTTAATAGATTCAGGTTTTTTTAGCTATTTTCTTTATGACCAACACATACTCAAATAAACACACACACATAGAAAAAATATAGCGACCTAATTTAAAAAAATTCACAAAAATATTCTCACAACTAAACCACTATACTATAATAAGAGGGAAAAATATTTGAGTTCTTTATGTTTAAAAATGTCAATAATATTAAACAATATTTCTTTTAATATTTATCTATTTGTGTTGTCAAAAGTCCTAAAACGTAAATTATACCAACAATTAATCAAAATAACATTAGAAAAAAATATCAAATCTCAATATGAAATAGTTTAATATTTATATAAATTATAAAGTCATTGTTTTTAATGATGATTTATATAAGACTAATAAAAAAATATAACAAAAAATTAAATTTTAAATTTTTTTGACAAATTAAAACAATTAAATTTAGTCAAAGGACTTTTTTCTTCTTCTAGATTTTGAGTGTATTTTTACCTTTAAAATAAGATAATCTCAATTTATTAGGCAAATAAAATCTTTTTTAAATTATATAAGAAATCCTTCACGTTCTTTTTGTTTTTTTCTCACATTTTGCTTCCTCGCATGTACCTGAACCTTGAGAACTTTCCTCTCATCATTAATTTTACAACAATCTTCTCTCTCATAACCACGATAACGCCACGTAAATACCCCAAAGTTTTCAACTTTGTGTAACGTGCACAAATGAAATGGTCTTAAATAAACGCAATCAATAGGTCTCTTATTTTATTTTATGTAACGGTGAGATTTATTAATTTAATAGTAAAAACTAACTTTTGCGCGCGGTAAAAGATTTATATCACTTGTGCACCGCCCCATTCTCTATATAAATCCCCCACACTCCTCATCCTACCCACCACTACCATCATGTTTTAAAACACCTTGCACACAACAATATTCTCTTCTCTTACAATTCTATCATCTTCTTTTTCTTCCAACTCTGGCTGACAAAGCTATGAAGGACTTAATCCGCAAACTCTCAGCCAAACTGCGGCGAAACCACACTATCCTAAGATCCGACTCAACCCTGCAGGACAGACTATTACAAAAGAATGACGTCCCAGAGGGTCATGTCCCGGTGTACGTGGGAGAGGAGATGAAGCTATTTGTCATCAACGCGGAGCTGCTGAACCATCCAGTTTTCGTGAACCTCCTAAACCGGGCTGCTCAAGAGTACGGTTATGAACAGAAGGGTGTGCTTCGAATCCCCTGCAAGGTCACCGTGTTTGAACGAGTTCTTGAAGTGCTTCGACGCAGTGGTGACCCGGGTGTGGTTCATGACATTCTCAGTTCCGATGAGTTGTGATCACAGAAAGTCCGAAAGTAGGGCATGATGACTGAAAAGCTAGTCGTATCAGTTTGTAATTTCTGGCTTTTTAGTCTTTGGGTAACTGTAAAGACAATTTTAAGTGTTACTTTTAGTCTGTGTTAAGCAAGTTTAGACTCTTGCACATCACAACTCATTTTTTGCGTGACATTAAAATGATTATGATAAAAATAAAAATATTCTAATGATAAAACAATTATTGTTGATTTAATTTGAAAACGTTAAATATATTAAGGCAAAATTGTTCTCATTATCCTTTAATTTGATTTAAGATAACGATTTGATTGTTTATCTTATCTTAACGTTGATTTGGTCATTCATCCATGTTTATATATGAATTTTTAAGCTTAGGATCTATGATTTTATTCTTTTAGAAAAAAAATCTATGGTTTTATTGTGAGGCATAACATATATTTAAGATTCCGAGTTCACTGCAAAAGAAAACTATGGAGTTGAAGTTTGAAATTCATACTCAAACAAGGGTAAAAGACCAAAACATCAAAAGAAAAGAAAAAAGAAAAAAGAAAAATGATTGACTAAATCTTTGCAAAAAAAATTAAGTTAAAGGGTCACATGAGTAATTTTGTCAAATATTACTTACAATTCTTTTAATTTTACATCCCTCAACAACACACTTGATGATTTTAGACATTTTTAAAAGAATATTATAAACTTAAAAAACAGAATGATAACTATGCTTGATTAATATTATTAGCTCTTTTTTTACAACCGTTCTTGAGAAGATTTGAACTCTATACATGAGGTTAAAAAACTAAGTTCTTACCACTAAGATATCGCCTTAAGCGTAATAAATATATGGTTTTTTGACAAAGAGTTATAATATTATGATTTTTGACTGAAAGTGTAATACTCCTTCGGTTCTTTTTATAAGAAATAAATGAGTCAAAAAAATTGATTTATTTAGTCTACATTATGAACCAAATATATCAACTTTGGTTGACAAATTTATTTCTTATAAAAATAATCGGAGGGAGTAAATATTATTAATTATTAATATTACACTTTTTTTAACATTATTTATACTTTATTATTATCATAAATGTAAGTCAAATATATTAACTAAAGGGTTCGTTTCTTTTGAAAAAAAATGTACTTGTTTTTAGCCAAAAAAAATGTACTTCATAGAATTGTATGCGGAAAACTTGCAGGTTACTAGACAACATTTTATTATATAAAATATTTGGAGAACAGTTGATAGTTTGAATAAAATAATGTAAAATGTATTGTAATATTTTTATGATTTATAAATGTAAATATTAATAGAGGAAATAGGAATATATATATATATATAGATAGATATTTATTGAGTAGAAA
>Ga0228711_1002743_pt1 | contig 27209 bp, 9 predicted proteins | sample MedpolnodulmetaG_2_FD_177996 | JGI IMG/M metagenome (GOLD analysis project Ga0228711, IMG submission 177996) | Root nodule microbial communities from Medicago polymorpha collected in Santa Monica, California, United States - brown nodules | ecosystem: Host-associated > Plants > Roots > Nodule... | reverse complement strand
CATTTTTAAATGAAAAAGGAAACATGGCTACCTTCCTGCTGCATTTGAAGGAGGGAGTATCAGCAGATAAATATCTACCTTCAAAAGACACTGGTCTCCTACTTTGTTCCACTTTACTATTTGATTTATTATCACCACCTATATATTTATGTGGACATGGCAGCATTTTGTTTGCAATTTTTTCAGAAATACATATTCTGACAATGTAATTCTGTCCAATAGTTAATAACAGTGAAAGGAATCCTAAAATCATCAACTCTGTAAAATAAACAAATAGCATTATATTAGACTAAAGAAGAGAGAAAATTTATTTATCATAGACTTGTAGAGTTGGTTTCTATTCCAAAAATAGTAAATCCTTTGGTAAAAATTCTTACCTGCCTTGACCTTCTCTAGAGCTTCAAGCAGAGCCTTCTTCTCTCTTTTTCCTAACCACTAAAAGCAAATTTCAACTTGTGAGGAGTATTATCTAAGACTTAAAATACTTCAACTAAATTTTAATGATAATAAAAGTTGTAATAATAATAATAATTTTAATAATAAAGGTTAAATATGTTTTTGGTCCCTATAATTATACCAACTTTTCGTTTTAGTCACTCTAAAATTTTTCCTCAATTTTTAGTCCCAAAATGTTTTCTATCACCACTTTTGATCCTTCATATTAAGTGTTTGTTTGGATGTGCGGCTGCAACTCACGTTTTGTTAGAAATCATAGTGATGACATGCATTTCTAGTAGAGTCTAGATAATTTTGAGTGGTTTTGAAGCTGAAAAAGACAAAAAATGAGGAGACAAGGAAAAGAAGAATCGTATAACGATTTCTGTACACAGTGACATGATTTTGCATCCAATTTTAAGAGTTTCAAATCGACAAACATTGTGTAACAATTTATTCAAACCAGGACACAATTTGAGGAGCGGCAAGCCTGAAATTTGAATTTTACTGAAGGATCGTGGTACGATTTTACAAATCGTGACACGAGTTTCACGTTACAAAATGAAGATCTATAATAGCCAAGTTTATTTCGGTGCAAAGGGTTTGAAATTTTGGAGGAGAAAACACATTTTGGAGCTGAAGAATTGGAGACCGGGTGGGAGGCCATCAAAACTCATAGTTAGTCATCCAATTAATGTAATGAATTCTATTCTTGTATTAATTGTTTATGCTTCAGCCATGAGTTACTAATTCCTCTGTGATTAGATCCTAGATGACTTTGTTCTATCTTTTGACCATGTAATCTGTAAACTCTAATCCATGATAATTGCAATCAAATCTAGTTTATCCGGTATAATTTGTGCCTAATGGTTTTATGTTCCCATCAAATATAAATTGAACTCAGAGCCCTCTTTTCAAAATACGGCAAAGAAGCACTTTAACGCAGAAGCTACAATTCTCAGCTTCTTAAAATCATAGTAGGTTTACATTGAATATTGCGCAGATGTGTGTTTGCGTCACCAAACACCATTCTAAAGAGGCACTAAATCAACTCATGTGTAGCATTCAAATTTTATAATAAAATTTTGACGAAATGTGAAGAATACTATAACAATCTCTCCTAAAAAAAGATTTTTTTATCAAATGAATTAAATGTGAATTTTTATGTTTTTGATGCTTAAAAATTCATATTTATTCATTTTTTGTTTTAAATTTTTTTTTTGGATGAGGTTCTTGTAATATTCTTAACATTCATAAACAATTTCATAAAAAATGTGAGACTACACATGAGTTGACTTAAAAGTAGGGACTAAAAGTGGTGATGAGAAACTTTTGAGGAACTAAAAGTAGAAGAAAATTTTTAGAGGGGAAAAAACGAAAAGTTATTATATTTACAGGATAAAAAAATATACCAACTTTTCGTTTTAGTCCCTCTAAAAATTTTCTATGATTTTTTGTCCCACAAAAGTTTTCCATCATTAGTTTTGGTTCCTACTTTTAGACATCATATTAGGCCCCCACGTTAAATATATTTTCGGAAGTCAAATTTTTTATACATTTTTGTGCCTAACTCGATTGGTAGTTAAACAGAGAGTTGTTTAGTTGTAGTTCATGTTGAAGGTTTGATCTTAAAGGTAGCTATTTTACTTCAAATTCTATGATGTTAAGTGTTGGAAATATATTAAGACAGGTTGTGTGAAACCAAAATATGCAAAAGTAAAAAAAATAATTTACATTTGTGTTAGAATTCAATTTTACTTTACTATTCCAAGGTTTATCAATTGATTAATAATGTCTATTTGTTATTCACAGATGTTGATGTTTTGTAATTGACTATCAAGGGTTTAGGCCCTCTCCTGTTGGTTTAATGAATTTTGTTGCTTGATAAAAAAAAAAAAATTTAACAAAAATTTTGTTTAAAAAAGTTGTACTAATGAGGCTAAGTCTAACGGATGGAGTTAGACTCTCACAACATGCTTAGTTTTCAACAGGCCACAAATCAATTTCCAATATGCTTCAAATAAAATTACACATTTATCAATATTAGAACTATGATTGAAAACAATGCTTGTATTTAGTGTTTGACATGCCTGAAATAAAATTACACAATTATTGTTCTTAATATATACGTCTCTTTGTAAAAGGTCTCGATCTAAAATTCGCTTTAGGCCTACAAATGTATTGGACCTGCCCTCCCAAAATATTTAGAGGAACAACCATAATTATTATTATGAAATAAAGTAAGTATCAATTACTAGCATAATACAACGTCACAACACATTTTGTTATGCCATGGCAAGAGAAAACTTCAATTTGTAATTAAATGCTAGGAAGTTACTAGTAGTAAAACAACGTGGAAGGGAAGTTTATGTTAATTGAGAAACGCAAAAACATAGAGTTAGTGCCATTAACTACAACAAAAACAACAAGCAAAAAATAACAAAAGTTTGAATAGTCAATTAATTACATACCGTTCCTAATTTGTGAAGACTCTTCTCAAGGGCTATGGATATCAAGATGAAAACAGTGCAAACAGCAGCAACACCCCATGTTGGTGTTTGATCAAGTGTTCTTGAACTGTTCCTACTATCACTTGCAGCCATGGATAAACCTCCATAGAAGAGACACAAACAAGAAAACACCCTTTTGAACATGGATCACAAGTTTGAGCAAACCAAAACTCACAAAAGAAAAAGAAAAACTGGGTACTCTTGATTAGATTGCAAGTTTAAACAATGTGTATATGTGTTCCTTGTGAAAAAAGAAAACAAAAATATTATTGAATAACTAATGAAACTTGATAAGTGCTTTGATATGTTTGCACATGGTTTCCTATTGTTGTCAGAATTATTGGGAAAAAAGAATGAAAGGAAATGATTTTGTTTTCATTAGTTGAAAAATTACATTTCAAACTTTTTCATGACAAATTGTGGTTGTTATTATTAACAAAAAGAAAGGATAAGGTTTAAATAGGCATTGTTAAACGGATCAATTTTGTTAATAAAACTTAACTTCATCATACTAACTGTCACCAATTTTTGTCTTAAATATCAGTAGTATAAGTAAAACATTAAAAATTATATTGAAGTTTTTTCTTTTCATATGAGGAAATTCAAACTTCCTCGTCCCTTTTATAAGAGTAGTTTACAAAAAATCATAGGTATTAAAAAAAATTGTTGGTATAATAAAGTTGTCTCAAATGTATGTGACTATTACTATATTATTTTTAATTAAATATATATTTATTGTTAACTTTTCATATACTAAAACAAATTGATAGTATTAATAAGGGGTATATTTAAAAAAAGAGTAATCAATGCATATAAGAATTTCTATATGATATTATAATTAGGGACATTTTTTTTTTTTAAAACTACTCATATAAAAAGTCACTGAGAGAGTATTGAAGTTATATCATTTAAATATTAGCGTACTAGTACTACACTATATATCTCACATCAAGCAAACCAAATTATCCCTAAGGCATTGTGAATGAATGCCATTAGCTGTATAGAAGCGCAAATTTGTTAATGATGTTAGCAAATTTGTTAAACACACTTCGTGAACAATTCGCTATACGTAGCTTCGTTTGATATAGCAGTGTTCATATATTTTTTGAGCAATGCTATTTATCTAGATAATTTTTGTTTCGAACGGCTAATGAAAATTAATTGTCCAATAAAATTGTTTTCTGGCCACAAATCAAGGGGGTTGTGGGGTATAATTTAAGGAAAATTCAGAGCGCTTACTAACAATCAGGATAAAAACAGTCGCGATACATAGCAATTTCCATCTTTTTTTTAGGGGATTATACTGTATATCTTAAAATTTTAATTAATCGTGCCTGATAAAAACGTACTCATGCAATAATTATTTTTGTTTGACAATGCTCATGCAATAATTAGTATATTACTTTAACTTGGAGTGTTCATCAGAAAGATACCAATGGCATCTGTTGGCAATATAAATAGAAAGTCGTACACGTTCAATCATATGATATGATGTGTCTTTGAGATATTTTATCATAGTGAATGATGTAGGATAGTAATTTTTTTCCTCTAGTACTTAGATTTAGAGTACAGAACATCAAACTAGTTATAGAGAAATGTATTTTGAGACAGGCAAAATCTTATAAATTTTGATATGTGGAGGCCTGATCAGGAGCAGATCTAGACATGATGGTTTGATGTGGCAAAATTATAAAAGAAATTTTTTAGTGTACGTTTGATTGATTTATAATACGATATATATTAGTAATGCGAAAATTAAACAGAAAAATCACTATAGTGAAATGGTTAAAACAAGTTTGTTACATCCCTACCGTGGACGTGACTATAGATAAAAGAATATCTACCATTGGACCACACATTGAATTATGAAACAATCCAATTATGTGATATATATTATCTTTTCGGTCTACTATATTAATAAAAAAAAAAATTAGGCTGTAATCTGATGTGGTAGCTGTCACATCATGCCTAACACTAGATCCACCCCTGGGCCTGATTCAGGAAAAAATACACCCACATAAGTTTAAAAATTTGCACGTCACAATTTAGAAATACACCCCGCAAAGGTTAAATTTTTTGATAAAATACTCCCTCAATTTACAAACTCAGAGAATTTGCTCTATAAATTTAATGCTCAATGGAGACACTATCCTGAAATTTATAAATCATAATATATACATGTCATCAACAAGATGACTCGTGATGTCATTTAATGATATCTAAGCACTCTAACATAATTATTTGAAAGAGGAAGGATTCGAGTTTCGCTAGTGCAGTTGAAGACATGTAAATGTAAGTATCTTTTTAAGTGTTCTTTCAATCTGAAACTCTTTCCTACTTTGAGCTGAGCACCACTCCCTCGCCATAAATTTTTATTAGCAATAAGAAAATATTTACTTGAAGGAGAAAATGTTTTGGCTAGCGACATTGTTGCTTTTGCCACCGCACCTTTGATCAAGTTTTGTTTGCGCCACCACATCACCTCTGTTGACTGTGATTTAAGATTTTGGACTTACTATGGTGTCTTCTCCAGCAGACTAGGGGTGGAGTGATGACCCAAAAGAGCGTTGTTTTAGGGTTTTCGAATGAGTTCCTATTTCAAGTAGTACAATGTTATTTGTACATTGTGGTTCTTTAGGGCGGTGCTTTGTATTTGATATGGAGATTTTGTATTTGATGTACATGGTATACGAGTGTTCTTTGGAGATGTTCCGCCTATATATGACGCATTTGTTGTGTTGTTTATGTCTTGTCTGTCTTTGTTCTTCTTGAACAATGACTTGGTTTTTAATAATTTTTTCCATTAGGAAAAAAGTTTTAAATTATCCGACTGTCACATTTAAAATATCAATTTAATTGTTTACTTTAAAAATAAAAATAAAAACTATAAAAAATAGAACACCTATTACCAAACAACTTTTCTTTAGTAAGACAAGCTTATATACCTTAAACTAGTATTTGATGTGAGCCAAATGTTTTGCTAACTTTTGCCAACTTGGAATTTTGAGCTTTCATTTGACTTCATGTAAAATATACGAGTAATTTAAACGTGTTTCCCTTCTTTTACATGCATTTTAAACCCCACCGTGATTTATAGATCATCGTATAACTGAGAACAAAGGGTGTTGTTAACATTTGTTTTTTTGGATCAAGAATCTACATATAGTTAGTATAACCAGGCCTAAAGTCCAATGTGAGAAAATATGAAAATTGCTCTTCTCCCTTTCCACTTTGCTCATTCATGCCTCAAAATTTCAAAAATAACTCCAACGTGAGATAATTCATGCTCAGTAGTCGGTAGATCTAACATGACTTAACTCACGTTGATCCCCAAATTGTTGTTTTTTTAAGCACCTAAACATCATATTCATTCTTTCTTTAATTCAATCATTTTAATTCATTCATTCATTCAATCACTCAACCATTTTCAAAAAAAATTATAACTTAAAATACGCAAAATACACAAATGTCAAAAAAATGTCATTACATTACATCAAGAGACACAATGTAATAATAAAAATAAAAATATACTATAAAAAAAAATACTAAAAAACCATCAACCATTACCCTTCCTCGTCTGAACTATGGATCTCCCTCCTCTCACCCCTTCCTCTTCCTCATCCTCCTTCGGACAATATGTAGCTCGATCACCGGGTGTATCTCCTCTTGGATCCTCATAATCATATTGTGAAAGTATGGATGTGGGTTGGGATAACGCAACGCCTCTTCAGTAATGTCGTAGATGTTTCGCATAACTTGGAGTGGGTCGGGAAGCTCTCTCGCACACTCCTCTTGAATAATGACCTCCTTATAATGAGGCCTATGAGGCGGCTCCTCAACAACCTCAGTTGGATGGCTCATCACCGAATGAGAGACATGGTAAAACCAAGTTGTGTACCATGATCTAGTCTGCCACAGATCCCTTGCCACCTGACCCCGATCAACCAACTTTATGACATGGATCATATAATCTCTGAAGGCCTGGGATATCTCCTTTGGCTCAAGTGGTGCCACGTCCGTAGGATGAAGGTGAGAAAAACACAAAAGGGAGGGGGTTGAATTGTGTTAGCTTTTTCTTCTTTTTAACTAAGTCCAAAGTTTAGCTTCTGATAGTAAGTGCAACAGATATAAAAAGGGATATATATATATATATATATATAGAGAGAGAGAGAGAGAGAGATGGAGAGAGATAGAGAGAGAGAGAGAGAGAGACAAGCTATTGTCCTAGTTCTTCCTTAATCCGGAAGTAGTCCAGTCACCTTGTCTCTTACAAGAAATTTTTCATTATAATCACACAAGATTACAATTGCTCAAGCACACAAGCAAGAGACTTCCTATGCTCAATCACACAAGCAAGAGACTTCTAACAAACAAGAATTACAAATAAATAATTGTTTGGTTGAACACTTGATATATAGTCAGAGATGTTCTCAAATTCAAAACATTTCAGACTCTAGACTTAAGAATTTCTAAGATATGAAAGTGTATAAGAAATTTTATGTGTTTGATGCGTAGTAAATTTGACAAAGTTTTGGCACTTGTAAATTGTAGAGTTTTCACACTTCACCTTCAAGTCTTCATTCCTTTATATAGAGGTAGAAAAGAGACGTTGAAAGTGTGCAAACGCATCAAAGAATCGTTTGAGAGGCTCGATAAAAGATCATTGATTTGTTGGAGGTAGTGGTCGTACAAATTTTCCTTATTGTACTTTCACTTGACAATGACATCCATTGACCTTCTGACATCTTCAAAACCATTGTGCTTGATCTTCATAATAATTCAGTCTTGATCTTCAAGGCTTCAACTCCTTTGTATTTTAGCTTGATTAGAGTCTGGCTTTCAGAGTCTGAGAAAACTTCAGAGTCTCAAACATCTTCAGAGTCTGAGTGATCTTCAGAGTCTGGCGAGTCTTACTTGAAACATTTTAGTCTATGGTCTTGCACACGTGAACAAATATTAGCATATCCAATTGATCTTTTAATACCTTGTTATCATCAAAACTTAAGAGGCATTTTTTAAACATATTTTGTTCCAACATAAGAGGTATTGGAATGCCCTGAATACTCCCGTACTGCCTCATCACACGCTCCGGCAAGTGACGACACTTCGTCCTAGTGCTGTTCATGATCCAACCGGAGTACCAATAAATATCATGAAAAGGCATAACATCTCAGTGGTCATTGTATGGCCTCCTCATAATGTTGTGTATGGTCCACTATCTAGGAGAGATCCGTCTGGGATGACGATCGCTCGCCACTCCTACACCCGTTGTCGTGTTCCCTTCTAATAAAAGGGCCCACACCCTCTCTGTCTGTCTTGGTTATCAGACATATCTACACAACATAAAACAATGCAAAAAATCAATTAATTTTTCATTGAGACATTTTATCAAACACCGAGAGTTCAACATAAACATTATGAGTACTTTGTGTCATTTCAATCTCTAAACTACCAAATTTCACCAAAACTTACTATAATCAACATTAACAATCCAATTTCTAACTAATTTTTATCGTTAATACAAAAAATCAATTAATTTTTCAATGAGACATTTTATCAAACACCTAGAGTTCAACATAAACATTATGAGTACTTTGTGTCATTTCAATCTCTAAACTACCAAATTTCACCCAAACTTACTATAGTCAACATTAACAATTCAATTTCTAACTAATTTTTATCATTAATATGCAAAAAAATCAATTAATTTTTCATTGAAACATTTTATCAAACACCTAGAGTTCAACATAAACATTATGAGTTCATAGTGTCGTTTCAGTCTCTAAAACACCACATTGCACTCAAACTTACTTTAATCAACATTAAGAATCCAATTTCTAACTAATTTAAGCAATTACAAGCAAAAAAATTAAACATGCAAATCAACCCTAAAAATCTAAAATTTAACGACTTTTATAAAAAAAAAATCTAATATTTCAAATAAAAAAACAAATGTCAAATGAACATAGGCACTTACTTGATGTTCGAGTAGAAGTTGAACTTGATTTGCTTAAGTTTGTGGGAATTCGAGTTTGGAGGGAGAAGTTGAATTTTCTTGGTTTTGAAACACAATGGGTATATCGTGTTGCTGTTCTTTTGTAAAACAGAACGCAACGTGAGTTAACTCAAGCTGGTACTGAGCATGATTTAACTCATGCTAAAATTCTACACAATTTATGTCACGTTAGGTCTATCAAACACGAGTTAGCTTGCGTTAGGGTTATTTTTGAATGTTTAGGGTGGAAATGAGCAAAATGAAAAGAGAGAAGAACAATTTTCTGAAAATATAGAGCAATGATATATGAACAACCATTGATGACAACTTCATTTTCCTCTATTTCTATTGGTTAAAGAAAATAGAAAGAGAAAAAGGAAGAGAGAGAATAAAAACATAATGTGAATACGAGAGAGAAAGTTGTCAAAAAGTTGTTGCAAAATGGTTGTACAAATATCATTTCTCGAAAATATAACTAAGGCCCAAAGAGTGAGCCCAAGTTGAACTTATTTCAAGTCAACGCTCGTTGTCGTTAAGAATTAAGAACGAAATAAAAACAAAACAATCAATTTTCGACACCATCGAAGGTTTAATTAAAACAGAAATTCACCAACTTTTGCTCTTGTTCTTCTTCTTCCTCGTTTTCTCCGAAGATACCAAAATTCACGCAGTTTCGCTCTGAAGAAATGGCTACTCTATCAAATTCCATCGCAATGCCGATAAATCGACAAACCCATTTTGTCTCAGGTGATTACTTCAATCTCAGTGGCACTCCATTTTACTGTATTTTTAATTGTAAATTCAATTTTTTTTTCAATTTGTGATTTTATTAGTGAATGAAATGTTTGTTCTATATTCTCCTATGTTAATTAGTAAAAGGAATTTTTTTTAAGTGGGTTTTTTGGGGATCCTTTTTGAGTGAATTTATGTTAACATTTTTGAGGTAAATTGATGGTTATTAAATATTGGGATTAATCTTTACTACTGCATTTGTGAATTTTAACTTATAGAAGTTTATCATATTCATTACCCTAGCTTTTGTTGATTATAATTGATTTTTAAATTATATAATGTCAGGTTCCTTGTTGAAGCCAGTTGATAAATCCTTCTTGAAAATTAGCTGCACTGAACAGTTTCCAAGCTCCTCTGTTAAAGCTAAAGCATCGCGTAACTTGTCGGTAATAGTTCGAGCAAGGTAGGTATAGGAGTATAGGACATATATTTATGGTGCACTTACATTACTGTTTTTTATGGTGCAATTATCTTATCATGTTTGGGCCATTTGTTTGTCTAAAATACTGGTAAAAGAAGCATGATATCATGTTTAACATTGTAGCGTTTTTATTCTCTCCTTTGCTTGTACAGTGGCGATGTTGGAAGAACAAGTAGTGGAAGTATTTTTGTTGGTGGCTTTGTATTAGGGAGCCTAATTGTTGGAGCATTGGGATGTGTTTATGCACCTAAGGTAAGTATGTTTGCAGAACCAGCATTTTCCATTTTTGTGACAGGACAGTAAGGGTGCGTTTGTTTCAGCTTTAACGAGTTCAATAGTTCATCATAGGTTGGGAAAGATATTATTTTGACTTGTATGTTATGAACTATCTAGATAAGCAAGGTACTAGCTGGAGCTGACAGTAAAGAATTATTGAAGAAACTTCCAAAGTTTATTTATGATGAAGAAAAGGCTCTGGAGGTAAGAAAGTTTTCATGCAGTTATCTTTTATTTAAGGTCATGCTCATTGAGTGTGTCTGAATTTGTGTGATAGAAGAACAATTTCAGTCTAGATTTAGCATTACCCCTTCAAAGTTTATGGAACAGTTAACATCAATTACCCAATATGCTTGAATTTCGGCTGTTACCATGGCCTATATTGGCAGTGATGGATCCAGAAAATTCATGTAGTTTCAAAGGAAGGAAAATTGTTATCAATTGTTATTGTTATGTTAATCTTTCAGTAGTTAGTTTTTTAGGTTTTGGTAACTAGTTTTTTCATGTTCAATACAAATACAAATACCAATATGAAACCTCTTGATGTGACTTTCCCTCCCTCAAGGTTTCAAATTTTGGTTCCCTCTTCCTTTGATTCCTAACACTAAGGACAATATTTCCACCTCTGTAGTCAATAGCGGGCATAGTGGCCCCTAGGTGCTATGCAAAATCCTGTTGCATTGCGATTTTTAGCAATGGCCAAATAGCAGTTGTAGTGGCCACTAAAATAAAGCTCTTGTAAATATTTAGTGGGATAAGGCTTGGTTGTTGATGTCTTTAATTTTGGTTTATTTCTCTATTTTTGAGGTTTTTTTATGTGTGTGATACTGCTACCTGATATAACGTTTTGGGGGTTGGTTACTACACTACATTATCTGCCACCGACTACATAGGCTTCTACATAAGTAAATATTTGTATAATATTCATATTTATATATATATATAAGTACCACAGTAAGCTAACAAGTTTTAATTCACAGTAAATGTAAATTATTTCATATTTGGCTTAACTGCACTTGGACTCGGGAGTATCACGATAATGTAACTTTGGTTCTTAGATTTCAATTGCATGAATTGGGTCTCCCAAGCATCACAATTATTAAAGTCAGATCCATCTATAAAGTAACCATCGAAATGTTAATTTAAGGAGCATCATGTCCAACGTGGACCTGAGTTGGCACTCACCTGATCTACCATGGCATGCTTACGTGGCTAAAGAGCGAAACCACACATTAAGAAAATCTAACCTCAGATAATTTTATCTAGCAGGTGGTGGGGGGAAATCTTTATAATTGTGTAATATATTAGAATAAAAGTAAAACTAAAACATTTCGAAACATGGTGTGGGACTGTGGACATGTGCCCCTATGACCTGCAACGTCGTTCTGCCCCTGCAGATTTGTTGTGAAATGTGTGTTTGATAATATCTCTTTAATAAAGTGCACCTTTTCAATTTGTATAAACTTTTCATGTCATTTCGTCACATAAACTACTATATTGAAATTCCTTTTGTTTTTCTGTTGTGATTATAACAGAGGACTCGGAAGATGCTATCCGAGAAAATAGCACAACTGAATTCCGCCATAGACGGTGTTTCTGCAAATTTGCGATCAGATGAAGACCAAAATGAATCTGCAGTGATCTCTGAGGAAATTGGAGCTTCCAACTAATAAATCAATTTAGGGATATTTAAGCACACATTTTCACCTTTTTTTTTTGTTGGTTATTGAATTTTAAGTTTTACAAGTGAAATTTTCTAAGCTGAATTAACTATTTCTTTTTATAATATGGTTGCATATGTTAATCCAAACACACACTGATTGGTTATGAGAAAATGACAGCACTAATCATGCATGATTGATTCCTAATCCTGGTTCTTTGCTGAAAGTTTAGATTGGATACCACTAACTAAAAATGATGTGTTCCATTTGAAGTTGATATCTAGAAATTGATTTTGGATCACTGAATCTATTCCTATACGTAATTGTCAAAAGGTGGTGGTGGGAGGGTAAGCCAAATTGAAACATTTTGCATGTTAAGATTTTAGCCATGTCGTTACCATTCCACTTTTCATGGTTATTGATAATCGCAATATCGCACATAGACCGAAACTCAGTGATTTTAAAATGGGGGATCAATCAAATCATGTTGTATGACACATCATCTAAAATATGTCAGATCATCATTTATGAGTTCAAAAATATAAAAAAGAGACTAAAATTTGGTGAATTTAAAATGGGGGATCAATTTCGTGATAGATCTAGTGGTTATTAGTTATTACCAGAGAAAGCTACGTTTGAAAATCATTGGTTAAACACCACTTTTGTGGAACAGAGGAGCAAACAGGATAGCAGTTATGCATGACAAGGACATACAGTTATGACAAGGAGAAGCTTTTGAATTTGGCTTTATTTACTACTACTATTTATTCTAATAAATTTTGATGGCCCAGTTGTACATGTTTCATGATTTTATAATTCCTTTGATGATATCACTGTGAAGTTATGTAGTATTGGTGTCTTATCAATTTATCCTGCTATTTTTTATTTTTTTTATAGAGTTATTTCAATTTTTATTTAACTCAAAATTGATTTAGTATTTATTTTTTGAGATATAAAAATTGATTTAGTATATTAATTAGTATTAAAAAGCATCTCTTCAAAAATTAGTATTAAAAAGCATACAGATAGTTTTCTTTTATATATATAATATGACCATGAGCGACCCTTCAAGAAAAAAAAAAGACCACAGTAAATTAGCAAGGATAAAATTACTATAAGGTTGAAATACAACTATTATGCGACTCTTTTTCTTCAAATAATTACACCGAAATAAATTATGTCTCTCATTAGGAGTTTCTTAACTACTCGTGTTAAGTATGGTGTTTTCCTTCAAAAAAGTATGGTGTTTAGATATTTTTTGAGCTATTGAACTATAAAATGTAACGTAAAACAAAATTTATAAAAGAATTTGCTCTGGTGCAAGGAGTAAATTAATTTATTTATAGTGCAAGGAGTGATTAAGATGTCAAGTGTATAAAATATTTGTTGTAGATATTTATTTTATAGAAGTTTCCTTATTTATAATATAGATATATATCTTGTAGATGACTAGATGAGAAACGGGAATATATACATATATTAGTTTCAATGTTCATCCCATGCATTTGCGTCGTTGAGTACATTGGATTTGGTCAAAGTTAGAGAAAAGAAAAGAACTAAATTTTTTACTCCAACTTGATAGGGGATACCAGTTTCTATGTATACCGGCATATAGTTCATATGCAGAAGACACGGCACATATTTTAGGCAAAGCACAGCTGGCTCAACTTCCCTGAAGAATACTTCTGTGGCTCAGAGCCTCGACTTTCAAGGTTAGTTTCATTACCTCAACCTTCGATGCATATTATTTATTTCAGGTCTCATGTTGGATTCTTTCCGGTACTAATTTGGATGAACTAATTTAACTTCAACAAAAAAGAGGAGACACTATTTGTAAATTTTTATTCGTAAGATATACAACTATTGATTTTTCCAGTATACCCTTTCACGTTTAGCACGATTGGACTAGGTGGATAAGTATAAATGGTGGGTGGCTCAATCGATGGTCTCTGATACCATATCAAAATTTTGAATTGAGTCTAACTAATCACTACAAAACTGACTTATAAAATAACAAATATCACTCTTTATAAATTCTTATTGGACCTTATCTTGATGTGTGAGACTTAATTTTTCTAATAATAATAATAAATAATAAAAAGTTCTAATTGTTTAAGTTTCTCTATCCGTTTTCATTTGTTTAAAACTCTCAAATTCTAATAATATGTTTAAGTTGAGACTAGCATATGAATTTTCTATATCCCACACCCCAACACAACTTTACACCAGTCAATATAGCTTGAATTTCAGTATGAAGGATATTTGAGATTCCTACACTACCAAAGAAACCAAGTTGAAAACTTCCATTATCCTTACGAATTAGATCACTATAACCTGCCTTTCATGGATTTGTCAATGTGCTTCCATCAACATTGAGAATCATGATGACCTCATCCTCATGCTGCCAACTCACCATCCTTGGAGTATGAGTACGAGTGTCAGAGAAGTTAGTACCAAAAACCTGGTGAGCAAGATGATGTTGAAAAAAATAGTAGCGACCGCCGAGTGCATATTCGGTTGGATATTATCAAAAACTAACTGGTTTCTTGTACACCAAATATTCCTCAAAATCAAAGGTTTGAGAATCCCAATATCACTTACTATTTTGTGGATGAACTTAGCTATATTATTCATGTCTAACACTGAGCACAAAGAAAGAGGTTTGGGAAATCACATATGTGCCAAACTGCTGCAGACCACAAGCAAGAAAGGAGACAATAAAGAATAGTCTCATCATATTAACTTGTATTTTAAAAAATTGAACTGAAAAATTTAAATCACTCTTTAGAATATCTCTACAAATATTAATAAGTAAACCAAACCTAGACACATAAACACAACATTGAAATATCTCACAAATAAAAATTACATAGAACAAAATCGTTTCGTTCGTCTTTAAAAAAACACAAAGTAAATTACACTACCATTCCTTAAAAGATGCTTGAATTACAAATATTAATAAGTAAACAAAACCTAGACACATAAACACAACATTGAAATATCTCACAAATAAAAATTACATAGAACAAAATCGTTTCGGTCGTCTTTAACAAAACACAAAGTAAATTACACTACCCTTCCTTAAAAGATGCTTGAATTACACTTTCATCCCCTCTTATGTTAAAATAATACTTCCCTCACCTCTTATTCAAAACATATTAGAAAAATGAAGCACTTAAAAAAGTTTATTTTAATTTTATTTGCAAAATATATTTGATTATTGTATATGTCAAAATTTATACATACAATTAAGTATGATAGAAAAAGCGTGGAGGTGTCCGTCCTTCCGTTAGTATTACAATTAAAGTACATATAGTACAAATGTTTTTCTATCGTATACAAATTTTCATAGATTAAAAGAAAGGCAAAGATTATAATTTTATCATTGAACTAATGCACTTTAAAGGGGGATATAGTTCACACTATTTGACTGCGATGGTTCTTTTTAGAAGAATGTTAAATATTGCTTCGGTTTATTGATTAACCAACCAGCACAAGTAAATTTTTATAAAAAACAACGACAACCAAACCTTATTCCACTGAGTACGGCCGACTACATGGATCAAATGACGCTATAATGTTCTATCAAAAATCATATTTGGATCCAACTCATTAACCTTTAAATCTTTTCAAATAAATTTTTATAAAAAAAATTATGTATTTATTTCTTGATTAAAAGTAACAATTATATTTGTAAAACAAACTTTTTATTTATGGATTTTTTAACCAATACATCTGGTGTATCGGTTAGCAGACTTATATTTCTCTTTTCATATTTCTCATGAAATGTGATAAGTTTTAAAGACAAAATATACTACAAGTACACTATTTTTAACAAACTAAAAAAATCCTATCAAGTAAAAAGTATTGTTTTTTTAAGAAGGTAAACAAATTATATTAAAAAACCAACACAAACTCCTCTAGTAAAAGGTGTATCAAAGGTGGTTAAAATATCAAAAAATTACAGTAAGACAATCCACAAGCTACAACAAAGTAGCCAAGAAAATCAAAATTATATTACAACCTAAAAACATAATAAATGATTTAACCTCCAAACCGAATACTCAAAATTCAAATCATCATAATAAGATTTAAACCACCAATATACTTGGAGTTTAACCTTTTCAAATAAAGATAGAATGTGTTCTGATTTATTGTGAAAATGTCTCATATTGCGGTCCTTCCAAATAGAAAAAAAAGTGAAATTCAAATAATATTAAAAGTCAAACGAGACTTGCTGGAAAAACCCAAAACCTCCAAACCGAAGAAAATGCTCAAATAAGAAACCCTGAAGAGTCGTTGAGATGTTTAACCAACCCGATATTAAAAGCCAAAGTTGACCATAAAAAATACAAGAAAAGAACAAATGATCATGATCCTCAACCAATCCGCAAGCGGCCGAATAAAAAGAATCATTATAATCTAATCTTTAACACTCTTTAAACATTCTAATTAAGTAATTGTTCTATAAAAAAATCAAACATTTTAATTTCTAATACATTAAATACATATAATTTTACAAAAACTTTTTTTTTATTAAGGAATAATTTCAGAAAAACTTATCATTTAAGATTTTAAAAAATGTCTCGGGACGGTCGTTTGGATTTTCCTTGAATTAAATAGTAACCACACCATGTAACCAAAAAAAAAAATAGTAACCACACCTCACGTGACACATAAAGTTTATTCCTTTGTCGTATAACAAAACAATCTCAATCAATCAATTTAATATCCTTAAAAAAAAAGAAACAATCAATCTAATCTAATCTAATAATTCATTTTGTGACAAAAGGACGTAACTGATGGAATAAAGCTTTCAGTTTGGGGGAAGGTGGTATCTAGTGTGATCATTCATGATTCATGTGGAATAATCATCACTATCTCTACTCAAAGCTTATCCCTTTTTCACTATATTTATTTTTGGAATTCTAGTTCTTTTGGTAACGTTTGATATACTATTACTAGTGGTGAAATTTTAAATATCTTAGTATAAGTTAGTTTGATTACATTAGTTAATTAATCAATTTGTTGTAAAAAAAACTATATTTCTTAATTTTTTTATATCTCACTTAAGGACATACTAATTCGATGGGTCAATTCTATCATCGATCAACAAGATTAACTAGTATAACTAACATTTATACATTTTTTTTTATCAAAACATTTATACATATGATAAAACCAATTGTGATTTCGATATATATTTTTAATTTCGTTATAATATTTTGTAATGAGGTTCACTTTGTTTTGGTCTCTAATTTACCTCCCTGCTAGCGATGTTTTTAATTTTTTACATAAAGTGACTAATAAGTGATTAAGTAAATGATAATATTGTTCAAATATTTTTGTTTGAGATTTGTTTAGATAAAAGTCTGCAAGTAATTGGCTTTGAAAAATAAAGCTAAGGAAGGATAGATGGTTTATCTAAGAAATTAGATTATAGTTAGCTTTTACGTGACTTTGGGTTTATTCTTAAATAATAAATCAATTTCAATATATAAAATCACTTCTGTTCATCTTTAAGAAAAATAAAATCAGGTGTTAACCCTCCATCTCTAAAGAAAAGAAGTTTTGATAATTAAGAGTTCGTAAAGGTAAGTAAGCCACTTGTTATGTGTTTTTTTAATGTGTTTGAAGAATTATTACAATGATTAATTTGATTGGAAATCTCTGACACGAGATCTTGGTCGGATATACTGTCACTGAACCAATAATTTCATTTTCATGCTGTCATTCACCAATGTAGTATTGATTTTAATTTAATATATTACATAATATGTACTTACTTTGATTTAAAACAATCATACAAATGTTTTTTTTTTTTGGAGAGGATCATACACATGTGTTACGATGTCACATTGCTACCAAATTTATGGAAACGTGTATGGTGATAGTCTTAGTCATTGATTGGTTACTTACCCTATTTCAATATCATCACAGTAAATAATCATTGGTTTCTAATGATTCATCTCTCTCATATTGCAGAAATAAATTGAATTTTTAGAGTTCAGATTCAGCAGCAAACATAACAAGAAAAAAATCAAAATCAAAGATGGGTTTTGTACAACTTTTGGAAGTGGCTTCTATGCCAGTTATTCAAGTCTTACTTGTTAGTGCATTGGGAGCTTTTATGGCTACTCAGTATTTCAATAATCTTCTTTCACCAGATTTTAGGAAATCCTTGAACAAGGTATGTGATTCAAGCTAAACTAAATATATTAATCAATTTAAATATAAGGTAACGTTTATATACGTACATAACACATGTTCAATGTGAAGAACAAATATTTATCAGGACTAATTCTGTAGCATGATGCTAATGGTCGGCCATTGATTTGAGATTTGACGGCCAAGATCAATAAATGTGTCACACGTTTACTGCGTGGAATTCGAACTGAAAAGTAGTGACTTTTTGTTTTGGTTTTCTTGTTTTGTAGGTTGTGTTCATTGTATTCACTCCTTCACTTGTGTTTGCAAGTTTTGCAAAGAGTGTTTCACTTCAAGATATGATATCATGGTACATGTGAATTTTCATTTTCCACTATTCTCAGAAACTAACTCTGATTTTGATGTCTTTGTCAATACTAACCTAATAGATCATAATTTAATGTTGGTATCTTAATTTAATACAGGTGGTTTATGCCTGTTAATGTTGGACTCACCTTCTTAATTGGAGGGATTTTAGGATGGATATTAGTAAAGTTACTAAGGCCTAATTTGAAAGTAGAAGGTCTTATTATTGCTGCTTGTTCATCAGGTATATATCATACCATCAAATCAAAGTTAATTGCTATATTATGAAAAACTTTACCTAAAATTATCTGATTTCATGAATTATTCTTTAATTAATCAGGAAACATGGGTAACCTACCGATTGTAATTATCCCAGCAATATGTAATGAGAAAGGCGGTCCATTTGGTGAACGTGATGTTTGTCGCAATAATGCACTCTCATATGCATCTTTCTCTATGGCAGTAAGATATCATCATCCTGTTCGTATTTATGGTTTAAAGTGAAACGTTTTTAATGATCTTACGGTCATAATTGATTGACAAAGTAAAAATTCTGTACACTGACGGTTTATACGAATTAAATCCTCTCATTTTGCTTCAATTCTAGCTTGGTGGTATCTTCATATGGACCTATACATATCAAACTATAAGAAGCAGATCATTGAAATTTAAGGCACTTGAGGCTGCTGAGATTCTAAAGGCACCAAACAAAGATCTTGATGGAAATGCAGACACTCCCCTTCTAAAGGGAAAAGACAATGAAAACACAGCGATTGAAGTGTCACCATCGAGTTATATTGAAGACTCTGAAAGTCAGATTGTAAGACCTCTTCAACTAGATTATGTCAATACTTTTTTTTCGATAGAAAATGTTTGTATATTAGTTGTTATGTTAGTATTTTCTCATTTATCAGAATTTGAATTCAGGTCCTTCAACTCCTTTAACTCTATTTCAGATGGTGAAATTTTTGAAATGTCTTTAACTATTATTATATTATTATGAAATGAATGTGGATCTGGGTTTTCAGATTGATGAACAAGATCAGTCTAATGAATTGATGAAGGAGAAACAATCATTTTTCAAAAGAATGATAGAAGTTCTAAGTCATCTTCTAGCAGAACTAATGTCACCACCAGCAATTGCAACAGTTAGTTTCATTTTTCTTACTTTTTTCTTATATTTTGTTACATTTGTTTAAAATTTTACACTCACATCTTCCTCCATATTCTATGATCAGTTTTTCGGTTTCCTCTTCGGCGCGGTTGCATGGTTAAGGAACCTAATAATTGGCGACAATGCTCCATTCAGTGTTATCCAAGACACTCTTGAATTACTTGGGTATGTGCCTTCAAACATAAAAACAAAATAGTCCTTCAAGTGTCTACTTTTTTTCTAACCAAAACAATTCTTTTCAGGAATGGAACAATTCCCTGCATCACCCTTTTGCTAGGTGGTAACCTCACTGCAGGCTTGAAATCATCAAGTGTAAATCCATTGACACTGATCAGCATCATTATAACTCGGCTTTTCGTACTACCTGTAATTGGATTGTTTATTGTGAAAGCCGCAGCGAGTTTCGGCATTCTCCCAGTGGATCCTTTGTTTCAGTACACTCTGGTGATGCAGTATGCAATGCCACCAGCAATGAATATTAGTAAGTGATTAGATTCCATGCATGTATGTTGTTTTAATTTAAGTACATTACTTTTTATTTCATTAGTCATGGATATATTGTAAGATTTAATTCATATTCACTATCACTATAATGATTGTTTATACAATGTTAATCAATCTTAACGGTCAGATCATTAAAAACGTCTTACTTTGATCATAACTACTTTTATAAACTCTCATTTAACTGTTCATGATTTACTGACAGTGTAAGAATTTTTATACTGATATTATTGTTTTTCCTAACTAAAATTTAATGATATATATTATGCAGGTACAATGGCTCAGCTGTTTGATGTAGGAAATGAAGAGTGTTCAGTTATTCTGTTGTGGACATATAGTGCTGCAGCCATAGCACTCACTGCTTGGTCAACATTTCTCTTGTGGCTATTATCTTATTAAACAAAATTAAGAGTCTGACATGATTGGTTTTCATGTTCCTCCAAAATTCCTTCATCTTATTCCTACCCATATTAAATTTTGCCCCCTTCTATAGGAAAAAATATATTATTTATTGAAAAATGTAAAGTGTATTTTTTATGTAGTAGTCCACTAGTCCTGTACTAGAAAAAAAATTGTACTCTTTTTTTCATTTTGATTTCTTGTAATTTTTATCTTTATTTTTCAAATAATCTGTACATCATGAATGCCTATCAATTGACACAAATACTGCTCTTGGATGAAATAAATCCCTTCCCCTCTGTTTGTACGTATAGAACCTAAGATGAAAGTTTTGAACTTTATTCTACTTTATTTTATAGTTTTCTTTGAATAGAACTGTTTCTTCATAAAATTTCCAAATGGTTGGATGTGTTCATATCAAATTCCTCACTTGGAATTTTACAAGTGAGATTCTGAATTTGAATCTTCAGGAGCCTAAGATAATTTAAACAAATAAACTCTACATTATTATCACAGTGACAATAAGATAGTAACAATAATAAGCCAATAAGTTAGTAACAATCTGCATCTGATCTTATAGCATTTCACAAGAATAGAGAAACCTATCAGGCACCAACTCTACTACAAGGAAAATGAATAAGCAAACAAGCAGCAATATGATGAAAATACCCAAAAGACAAACTATTAAGCAAAATTATTGAGATGCAATTGAACTCATAAAGTGAAGGACAACATAAACCATATAAAATGGACATGTCCTTGTTGCACAAGGCCAATATTTTTCCACCTGTGATACATTGACACAAAAACCATTAATGGATAATTTAGCAAATATAACAAATTGTCGTTAAATAGTAAAAAATTTAAGTTCGTCTCCACATGGGTTGTTTCAATTTATACCGAGCAAGTTCATTGTTTTTAAGGATATTGTTGTGGGGGGTGCACATGACATATGATTTGATTCAACACAAAAGAAATTGACGTTGATAAAATCAGGAATTAAAGATGATTAAGTCATTTTTGTTTCACTTCTCTTTCATTACTCGGTAATCTTGTCTAGTTACAACAATTGTTCTTTTAGAATTACGATGATTTAAAAAATTGTTATGGCCAATGTCTTGGCTCATAACTCTCTTTCTTTGATCACAACTCCGTAATGTCTTAGGCGAGTCTGTAATCATTAAAGGTTTGATCATGCGTTAAACTTTGTATCACAAATGAGATAATACAAGGCATAGCTGGTTCACTCATTTTCTTCACTCTTTGTCCCATTTCTCTTCACTGAAACGTTTGTAGTGACTATGCCCTAAGTAATCACTTCGTACTTCTTCTAAAAAGTACAAGATGGCCACGTAGTTGTCTGGTTAGGATGAATTAGTCTCCTTTAAAGATCTTCAGTGCAATTCTTCCATTTCATGGTCATTTCTTCAACTTATTTCAAAACTCAACTAAAACATTAAAATACTTGCCTAAAAGACCGCAAAATGCCTCATTAAAATACTGTTATGTCAGGTTGTCATCACTCATTATTAATTTAATATATAGTAGAAATTTTGAATGTGGAAACACATGTTTATATCATACAAGTGCATATTTTTGTCAACAATAAGCATCGGTATCCCATAGACTTCCACAACTCAAATCAGCCATAACATGATCAATGATAGTTTGAGGTGGAACTATGAGTACAAATGAATGCATATAAGATAAAATTGACCAAGCATTTATTTATATATCTACAATAGAGAACATAACAAATTTATTACTGAAAATACAATTGTCCATAGTCAACTAAAGAAAGAAGGCATACTTTTTTTTCCCCACTATAATGAGGCTTTTCAACTATGAAGTACAAACACAAATATTAGATACAACACATACACTAATACATTGACCTGATAATAAGTTGGAAATATAAGATAATTCATTGTATTCACATATGTTATTGTCGAAAAATAACATGTAAAAACACCTCGCACACCTTCAATCAAAAGTGCCACTGCTACAAAGCTTTTCAAGCCATCAAATTCCCATTGTTGAATACGAAAGTGAGCACCAAGGGGAATAAAACTTCCAATGAGTTTCTTTAATTAAAATCATGATAGATTTCCCTCACAAGTCGTTCCCTCATAAGTCTTTTAAATGGAAGCTTCTTATGAAAAGATATCTGCAGAGAAACATACAAGGTCTCAATTAACTCAAGTTTTCATACCCTTCCACTCCCAATCCGACAAGAAATCCTTTTTACCATTTGATTATATTTTACTCCAATTTGAATTCTCTAATAATTGAAAAGATCTAAACATATGAAATTCTGCTATGTATGCATAACAATAAATTTATAAATTGGAACTCAATACGGGACTCGTTTAAAGAAGTTGAAACAAGTCAGGTATCTTAATTATCTAATTATTTATAACAAATTTTGTGAAAATTAATTCACCACCGATTCCGTTACCTCACCCGCACAATTTCACCACTAGAACTTTCTTCTGAACCCATTTCCAAACCCTTCAATTTCTATTGCACTGACCATTTTATCTTGACAAACCCTAATTCCCAATTCACTCACAAAACCTTACCCGCACAACTTCACCACCAACACTACTTGCACAATCAGATGACACTAGTATCTATTTGTGAAGAATCTTTGTTTTACAAGGTTGGAATTAAAAGAAAACATTACAAGGGGTAAACTGGAACTCGCCTGTTAAAATAAATTTACCCTTCACCAAGATTAATTAAGTTATCGAATTCATCTCGCATATTCGTAAATGAGGAGTTTTTTAAACTTACTATTGAGATCACCATTGAGGAGTTGAAGAATGTTAATAAAGTCCTTCTTTTATTAGAAATTTATTTTTAAACAATATACACATTGTTGGTATACAATACACCTCTTTTATTGTTTTGGGAACAATAAACGAGATTAGTGATGAGAATGGATGGTGGTATACCGTTTGATCATGCAACTAAAAAGAGTGTGTTGATTCTACCATGTACTTGTTTTAAAATAGTAATCGTCATATCTTGCATGTCACACTTAGGTACACGGTAACTCACATTTGTTAAGATTGTTAGGTTATCATAACACGTTAAACCTAAATGTGTTATTACCGCATTTAATCATATGATGCAGGTTAAAAATCAAGATCCAAGTAATTGATGACAAATGTGATGCACTTTTTGTTGTATTTGATCGAGATGTTTATGAATTGATTAATAAATCATGTTTTAACCTGATTGAAGACAACAATATTGTCGTATATGTTTTTTTTTTCCAATCTTTTTATGATGCAAAACTATAATATAACATGTTTTCTAAGTGTATAATAGACAATCTACATAATAACAAATATCTAAGATTGCGATTCTTATATTTTTGTTGCAGCGAGATTCATCTCATGATTTGCTCAATTAGATTGCAAAATTGGTTGATATAAAGTTATTGTTTAAGTTAGATATAAGTTTTGGATTCAACTCTAGATATGAGAGTAGTTATAGTGCTAAGAAGCTTATCAACCATGCAAACATGCTTTTACAGTTTAAAGAAGTTGAAACAAATCAGGTATCTTAATTATTCAAATCAAATTTTGTGAAAATTTGTTTTATCATTACAATACAAAATTGTTTTTATTTTTATTTTTATTTTTATTTTTTGTGTATATCTTTTAAGAAAATAGGATGATTTAGTTGATTAAGACAATGTTGAGAGTTGGTATGCTTCGACGACAATTGGTCATTTAAAATAACATAAAGATACCATGCCAATATTAAATTTCTTTTTTGTGTTTTTTTTAAGAAACTAAAATATAATTTTATTACCAACTAACTTTACTTTCATTGCACAAGGAGTGCGAGAGAGGAGAAAAAAATAAAATAACATCAAATATCGATTAAAACACCAAAAACAAAGCTAAAAAAATGTTAAAATGAAAAGCAACAACATTGATAAGAAGATGCGCTCCTTTCTCATTGCATTACTAAAACCCTAATTCAGCCGTCGTATCTATTCTGACCAATGTCACCGCAACTCACCATCAATTCTGTTACGTCACCCACACAATTTCACCACCACAACCATTGCGATTTTCTCCTGAACCCATTTCCAAACCCTTCTATTTCTATCGCACCGACCCTTTTATCTCGACAAATCCTAATTCCTAGTTCAGTCGCAATAACTCATTCACGCAACTTCATTACGCTCTTATGGACCCTTGTCATTCTATCGCACAATTCCAAGATGGACTTTGATTAATTCCTTGGTATTTAACTTGTGCTCTTGAGTGTTTTACTAAGACAGAAACAAGGTTTAAATCATACCAAGATATAAGAAATCAAAGGACATTGAATTCATGAACTAACTCGGAAGATCAGAAAGTTAGTTTAGAATGGTGTTCATAAGCAAACCTAGAATCATCAAGAACGTGAAGAACATGCAAGTACACCCTTCTGAACTTAAAGGGACTATCTGAAACCTTATAAACTTAAATGACCTATCCGAAACAAACTCGAAACTTAAAGGACCTATCTGAAGGCGTAGAAACTTAAAGGATCTATCTGAAACAAACATGAAACTTAAAGGACCCGGGGAAGAATTTGGCATTAATTTTATTACCAACTAACTTTATTTTCATTGCACAATGAGTGCAAGAGAGGAGAAAAAAAAGAGAAAAGTAAAGTAAAAACACCAAAAACAAAGCTAAAAAATGTTAAAATTACAAGCATAGAAGATGATTGATAAGAAGCTTTACTCTTTTCTCTTTGCATTCTCAAACCCTTAATTCAGCCGGCATGTCAATCCTAACTTGCGCCGCCCCAATTCACCACCGATCTTGTTAGCTCACCCACATAATTTCACCACAATCACCACTACCACTTTCTCCTAAACCCCGTTACAAACCCTGACATTTCTATCGCACTGGCCATTTTATTTTGACAAATCTTAATTCCTAATTCATCCACAATAATCTCACCCGTGCTACTTCACCACCAATGCTACTTTCACAGTCAAATGATACCAAGGTCTATTTGTCAAGAATCTTCTTTTTATAAGGTTGGAATTTAATTTTTTTTTACAGGAGTTAAATCGGAACTCGCCTTTTTACAGGGTTGTGAACATTTATTAACCCTTTAATTTATAATATCACTTTCATAGTTAAAATACAAATTATCTTTCATCGAGATTAATTTATAATTCCACTTGTATATGTTTTTTTTTCTTCAATCTTTTTATGATTCAAAGCTTTAATATAACATGTTTTTAAATCTATAATAGACAATCTACATAATAACAACTGTTTAAGATTGTTATTCTTATGATATTTTTGCAGTGAGATTCATCTCATGATTTTGCTCAATGAGATTGCAAAATTGGGTGATATCAAGTTATTGTTTAAGGTTGATATGAGTGTTGGATTCAACTCTAGGTATGAGACAAGTTTTAGTGTTAAAAAGCTTATCAATGATGCAAACATGCTTTTAAAGGTTAAAGAAGTTGAAACAAGTCAGTTATCTTAACTATCTAATTATTTTTGCAAAAATTAGTTTTATCAATGCAATACAAAATTGTATTTTTTTTATTGTTTGTGTATATCTTTTTAAAAAAAGGAGGATTTGGTCGATTAAGCTAATGTTCAGAGTCGAAATGTTTCGATGAGCATTGGTATGAAAAATGATTATATTGGCATGGTATCTTTATAATACTTTAAATTACACACAAAAATTTAAACGTGCATATATAACTTCAAACTACTATAAATCTATACTCAGAACTATAAAATGTTATGATACTAAATATTACACAAAAATAATCTAGAAAATAAGTATTTTGCTCTATTAACAAATAAAAATGATATTTCATTCTTATATGGATAATTGATTTGCCAAAGTTGTACATATACTTTTGGACAAAGGGAGTATGTCAAAAAATATGTCTAATGAAAATAATTTCAAAAATACTATGTCAAAAAGAATTATTTGCTAACAATAAAAGTTTATTTGTAAATATATAGAATTTACATATACAATTTTAAATTATTACCACAATATGCATAATCGTTCTTCTGCAAGCAAATGACCTTTTTCAAAAGTGATTTCTAAGATAAAAAAAAAATATATGAAGAAGAAAGTTCAATTATAATACCCACTTAAGGAAAACATATATGACATAAATCTAGACACAAACCTATATAGGGATTTTAGTTTATTCCTATACATGAGCAGAGCATATATGTGATTATCACTTCATTTGGAACCATAGACGTGAGATTTTTTTCACTTCTACGAGTGCAAGGATAGTTGGATGAGGAAGAAAATTCCCTCGATAGAAGTTTGGAAATATAGGGATCGTGCCCCATCTCAATGGACCAACTTTCCGGATTTAAAATAAAATAAGAAATCAAACTACTCTTAGTCATATAATTCTTAAAAAATCAAAAGTAAATTGAAATTCATTTAAAGATAATATATATATATATATATCTGTGTGTGTGTGTGTGTGTGTGTGTGTGTGTGTGTGTGTGTGTGTGTG
>Ga0228711_1002742_pt1 | contig 27211 bp, 13 predicted proteins | sample MedpolnodulmetaG_2_FD_177996 | JGI IMG/M metagenome (GOLD analysis project Ga0228711, IMG submission 177996) | Root nodule microbial communities from Medicago polymorpha collected in Santa Monica, California, United States - brown nodules | ecosystem: Host-associated > Plants > Roots > Nodule... | reverse complement strand
ATAAGAATAATGATATGACCAAACAACTCGTGAACCAAACTATTTGAATTATATAGCACAAATTCAATTCAGTTATTTAACAAACTTAATATTTAATAAGGTTACTCATTTAATCCATAAATCAAGTGCTTCAAGTTAATTATCAAGTCAAATTCCAAACAATGTTTAAGTTGACTCGGTTCAATATGGTTTAATTTCAAATGGCCGAGTGGTGGTGGGAAGAAGGGAGAGTAAGGACAGCTGACCGACCTCTCCGTGGGACATGAGAGAAGACAAATTGCATGATGCTATTGCAACACAAACACTCTTTCACAATTTCTCTCCCTCCTTTTTTATTCTTCTTTTTTGCGGCTTCTTTTTCTGTCACTCTCCTGTTAATAAAAGTTATATTTCCTTCTTGATTTTTGGGGAAAATCACATAAAATACTTACGCAACTTGAGATTTTATGACTTTAATGTATTTTAGATGAGTGTGATAGATAAATAATCAAAATAAATTATTTTAATCAGAGATAATTGATTATGAGAGAAATAAAGACAAAATCACTAAACACAAAATCACCTAATTAAAACCCGAAAATACCAACTCTCAATGGCTCAATCCTTTTCTTTGTAGATTTACTTGATAACCTTCGAAATAATTTATGTCTAGTATATAGGTAGCACCTAATACCAATAATACCAATTGAAGGTAGCACCTAATACCAATAATACCAATTGAAACGGTCCATAAAAATCCTTTTGATTTTAAAGTCTAAGCATAAAAATGAAGAAATAAAAACCAACGTTCCGGTCTCTGATTTTAAGCCACCAATTATGGAGTCAATTGATCATCAATCATAAACAATCCTTTTGAATATATATATATATATACTCCACTAAAAAAAAAAAAACAAGCATTAGCGCTTCAACACCTTATTTGTAAACCCCAAGACCCAAGTAGTTTGAGTAGTAAATTGAATCTTATAGAAAAAAAAAGAGACATTTATAAAACCGTATATATGATTATGTGCGTAAGAAGTGTGACATAAGCCTCGCATTTGATAGTAAAATGGGTGTTGAATAATATACAAATGAGAAAACTTATAAATTTAATGTCTTAAGTTTTTGGTTAAAAAAATGATGTTCAATTGACTTATGTGGTTGTTCAAAGTACAATATGAACGACCTTTCAAACTTTCATCGTAAATCAATAATAGTATCATAGTCGCGATCGTTTTCTTGTGTTGAAAGTCTTTATGACAATAGCAGTCAAACAACGTGTAGGTTAAAGTCCTTCATCTAAACTTGAATATACAATCTGTAACATTTTATCTTTTAACTAAAAACAATTGAATCACCTAATTCCACGTCATTTTAAATTTATCTGAATAAGTTGCTTGAAAATCGACCTACCCATGTCCCTTTTCTTTTTTGAGGCCAACGTTTATTGGTGATGTATTTTTTAGGCTAACCTACCCATGTCATGATAAAAGCTTTCAAAGTCACGAAGGATTAATATTACCCCGTGAAAATCTACAATTACTTCTTAACAACCGTTGATGTTCATAGTATTAGTGTGATGTCTGGTGAAATATGTTCTCATAGTTTACTTCGTCAAAATAAATAAAAAAATGTTTTCATAATTAGCAACAAATTCGTCAAAATAAATAAAAAATGTTTTCATAATTACCAACAAATTGATATTTTCTTTGGTGAGATTTGAATTCACAAACGTTACTATGATTTTTTTAAACATAAAAATTAAATATGATGACATTACCCAGCATAAACTAATATTAAATAAAATCCACCACTCCCTTTTCAACCAAAAGAAAAGTAAATTATAGATAGGAACATAAAATTATTGTTTTAAAACGTAGTTATAAAAGAATTATTTATTCTTCTTTCTTATATCATCAATTTCAAAACGTAGTTACAAAATAATTCTTTAAATTATTTTGATTCTTTTGCATTAAAACAAGAGTTTTTTTAGCAAAAATAAATAAATAATATATTAACATCATTATTTCTCATTGAATAACACTGTAACATTATTTTACATTTCCCATCCTTATATGATTAGTAAACTTTTTTAGGAGTATCTGATTAAGAAATGAGAATCTTAACCTTTTTCCTCCCAATACCTTATTGTAACTTTAAAAAAATGAGAATAATTAAAAAAAAAATTTCTTTTTTGGGCGAAAGCAATTTATTTATATTTGAATTTGAATGAATAAAATAAAAGTTGCTGATTTGTAAACGGATGCAAATTGTTAAAGCCATAATAGTCTTGATTGGTTTTTAAGAAAAAGTTAAAATAGTCAATTTTGTTACAGCTAAATTATGTCGGGTTTGAATGTTTCTTCTTATCACTGATGTGTGTTACCCATCGGATTATAGTTTGCTACGTTAGATTTTTGGCTAATTGAAACAGTCATGCGTGAAATCCAATCCAAGAAGGAAAAAATTAGATTAGAAAAGAAAGCGTGATTAATCAATCAATGTAGCTCACACAAAAGTGCAATTAGATCGGGGATGATTTGATTTGTTCATCAATTTCTATTACAAGAATTCATGCAGCTGTTAATTATAGGCTTGAACACTCAACCTAGTATAAATTTGTTTTTTTTTAAAATAAAAAAGCTAACTAAATTAGAAGAAAGGACGTTTTTATCAAATTTCTTATTTTACCAAACATGTATTAAGAATGTTATTAAAGTTAGTCAAAACTTTCCGCTTGCCTTAACTATTATTTGATTAAAAAATTACACAATTTGAAAATAGAACACCATCAAATTAAGAAAATAAATTTTGTTCATTTTTACCTTTAAAACCCAAGTTGTGTTATTTAAACATCCATTTTCATGATAACTTTTGAAACAACCAAAATTTTACAAAGAAAATGAGATATTAACACAAAAATCAAAGCAATAGAGAGAAAGTTATCACAAAAGTTATCAAAAAATGGTTGTTCATATATCATTTCTCTTAAAACCGGTGGAAGATATTGTGATAGAAATTATTTTTTTCTAAAATAAAAAAAAAACCTTAATGCAAACGATATAAACCAAAAACAATCGATAGTAACTTTGGTGAATGGTTGATGTAAAATAAAATTAAAAAAACTTTGGAAAGAGAAAAAAACTTATCTAGGTGGCATGTCAATGACAATTTTTTACAAAAAGCAGTAAAATAGTAGTATATTAGATTTGGATGAATAGAGAAATATTATTTTCCACGTGGGAATGCATCTTTTTTTCTGATAAGTTCAGGAACCTCTCAATTATCCAAGAGGTAATAAAAAAATGAAATACGGTTATCGAGTGATTATCACTTATTTTAATATAGATTAGTATTATGTGTGTGCCTAAAAACAATGAATAATAGAAAAATTGAAAGCAAAACAAGGAAAGAAAAAAGATTGGGAAGAAAGAAAAGCTGGCACAAGACGCATGGGGCATAATGCATTATATATATATATACAAACAATTCCAGCAAGCGGCAGAAACCTGCACAACCCAACAGCAACAGCAATACATCACCCATTTACCAACGCCTCCGAAGTCACACACTAATCCACCGTTCATTAACCAGAGATTGACTTAACACAACAAAATTATTATTTATGTTATGGAAAATAAGTGATTAAAAATAATAAATATAGTATTTAATTAATTTTATTGTGATGGGATATTATTGACGTAAATAAAATGTAATAAAAGGAAAGGTATAATTTGAGAAAAAGAAGAAAAGAAAAGGTAGATTAGATGGGTGATCCACGCGAAGAAGAGAAATAATAAGGTGTCTTTCTCTTTGGACTCATTCGTATCTATCTATCTATCTATTTCCAAAACAACGTAAAGTAGGTGAAAACAATGAACTATAAGAAACAAACATAGATAGACAGTACTACAATACTAGTGGTGGTGCCACCATTGCGTTGGTTTTGTGAATTCAATTCAATTCAATTCCCTATTTTCTTTTTCTTATTTTTATTTTCTTGGTCTTCTCTCATAATATTGAAGAGTCCGTCTTAATTTACTTATATCTCTCTCTCTCTCTTATTATCATGCGTTTGTGATTGATTACTAGTACACCTCCTTTAATTCCTTCATCTATTCCCCACCTTGTTTCTTTACCCATTACAATTATTTATTATATTCAATGGCTGTTCAAGCTCAATACCCTTCCAATGTACTCTTTCTCAACAACAAAAACGCCCAAGAACAAGAACAAGGACATGATCAATATTCATTGCAACCACAACCTGCTGCTGATCAATCCAATATAATGTTATTCAACACTACAGGTATGTTATTCAATATAACCTCTCTTTTTTAATTTAAACAAATCAAACAAACCAAATTCCTAAAAAAAAATATCATTTGAATAGGTACTAATTCTCGAAAGAGAGGAAGAGGAAGAGAAACAGGAGGAGCTATGATGAATCAATTCTCTTTACAATCTCACACTCCTCATCTTATTGACCTCACTCAACTCCAACAACAGAATCAAAACATTGTTTCTACAGGTTTAGGTTTATCCTTTGGTGATCAAAGACTACAATTGCTACAACAACAACAACAACATGGCTGTCATTCCTCTCATTTCTTATCTCTATTGTCAAATGGTTTAGCTTCACAAATCAAACAACAAAAAGATGAAATAGACCAATTCCTTCAAGCCCAGGTACAATTTCTGTGTTACAGTAGAATTGCTCTCTGAAATGAATATCAAATTAATAAATTTTATTTTTTTTAGGGAGAAGAGTTACAACGGACAATAGAAGAAAAGAGACAGAGAAACTATCGGGCTATAATAAAGACAGCAGAGGAAACGGTGGCGCGTCGATTAAGAGAAAAGGAAATAGATTTACAAAAAGCCACGCGCAGGAACGCCGAGTTAGAAGCACGCGCGGCGCATCTTAGAACCGAGGCCCAACTTTGGCAAGCTAAAGCGAAAGAACAAGAAGCAACAGCTATTTCTCTTCAAACACAGCTGCATCATGCTATGATGAACGGTGGCGCAGAAAACAGAGGTGAAAATGAATGTGGTCTATCATGCGCCTTAGGTGTTGAGGGTCACGCTGAGGATGCGGAGTCGGGTTATATTGACCCGGAGAGAGTTGTTGGATCGGGTCCTAAATGTAGAGGGTGTGGAAAACGGGTTGCTTCGGTTGTTGTGTTGCCGTGTCGACATTTATGTGTTTGTACTGAATGTGACACACGTTTCGGTGTTTGCCCCGTTTGTTTCACTGTTAAAAATTCAACCGTTGAGGTTTATTTATCTTAGGTTGATTTTCACAATCACATGATGCATGCATGTGTTTGTTCATCAGAATTCTCACAGCCAAAAATTAAATAAAAAAGGGATAGTTAGTGTTAAAAAACAATGACCTAGGGGTGGATGTACATGTCATGGCCACATGGATAGTGGCATTTTTTTGTTGTTGGGTTCTTCACTCTTTTGGAATTTTTATATTTAATATTATTATTATTCTTTTATTTTATTAATTCTTGACCTTGATGCCTTTTCTAAATTCATAATGTTATTGTATAGTTGTCTCTATGTAGATGTAAGAATCTTGCATAATTTTGAAAAGCTTCTTGCAAGTAGGAAGAATGCTTGTTGCACAAGGCTTTGTTTGTTTGTTGGTAATTTTTTGTAGATGAATTTGGGAAGTGGTTTAGGATATGTGAAACATTGCTTCAATAAGATTTTGTACTGGAATCTTCTTTGTTAATAGGGTGGTCCAGACGGTGGAAATTGGAATGCGTCTGAGTCAGGTAAGTGGCAAAAGAATACATATCTTTTGAAATTTGAGATATGCTATTATCTTCATTATAAAGATTAAAATGGTAAAGTCACATATGGTGAGACAATTTAGTTATGGGCACAATTTGTGTGATATTTTTTACTGTAGAGACTTAAAATAAAGAAGAAAGTTAGTTGGTGTGTATGGAAATATGTTGCCGTGACGAATCTTAATGTTGGTATTTGGGGACCAGGTCACCGTCCCATTACAACTAGGGAACATTGAGTTATGCTGATTTGAAATTTGATTTTGATTTTGATTTCATTATCGTAAGTGGGGGGAAGGGTATTTTTTTCTTGGGTGAATGATTTTTGATAGGGCGTGATTTTCTTGGTATAAATAAAGTATAATAAACATATGTTAAATTGATCTGAAAAAGTTGTATATTTAATGGCCTCACTGTTTGCATGGTTTTATTTGAAATGAAGATGAGAGATTTATTGTTGCTTATTGTACCATTACTATTAGTATTGGTGGTTTCAAATTTTGTAATTAGCTAGTTGGGGGTTAAGTTGTTTTCCCCCTTGTATGTATACTCTATTACTGATGAATTGAATAAAATTACAAACTCATTTTATTGTTCACTCATAAGTTGTTCTCAACTCACAAATGTCAATGAATGAAAACAATTATGACATTTGGAGTGGACACATGAAATGTGCCCTAGTTTCTGAAAATTGAATCAAATTCATCAATGGCAAGATCTAACAACTAGCTGAAGATGATCCCTTCTTTGAAGTGTGGGAAGGAAAGATACAATGGAATTATGATTTATTGGATTGCAGGAATGGTTGCCCCTAAAATTGGTCAAACTCGATGGAATCAACATAACTTGAAATATGACATGACGTAACAAGATTCGAATTTGGGGGTTTTGGGGATGTTTTAGGTCAAAAAACAAAGCTGCAGAAATGTGGGAAGGAGACTGAATCCCCCTTTTATATTAGAATGGTTCAGATTCTAAAATTAGAAGCAAATAGAAGCGTGTTTTTATGGTTCAATTTATAGGGCGTATTCACTGGGCACGCAAGAAGGATGAAAGCAAAAAGAATTTGAAAATTGTTGTATACACATGTTATAAAGCTAAAAAACACCAGTAAAAGACGAAAATGCCCCGCGGTAATTAACTACTAAAATAAGGAACCGGCTGCAATTAACTACCGAAGTTACTTCGGCAGTTAACTGCCGATGAAAAAAGGAAAAAAAAAACCTCCATAAATGCCGAGGAGCTCAAAACTAAAAAAATTATAAGGCTTGTCTACTTTCAGTGATACTAGTTACCATCAACCAATTATTTAATAGCACCCTCTTAGATAAATCTAGTACATTATCTACTTGGCTACGGTACTCCTACAAATTTGCGATTGTAAATGTTGGGAGTTAATGGTACATAGCATAAGTAGATTCATTATAGCAATCTGGCTGACTAATTATGTTGTATTAAATTCGGCTACCCATCACAGAATCAAGATTAACAACCCAAAGATCCCATGGAAGATTCATTAGGAACTTGTATTCCTCCTCCACCATGTACTACCCAATTTTTGTAGTTTTGAGCTCCTTGGCACTTAAGTGCCGATGCAGGTTTTTTTTTTTTTTTCCTTTTTTCATCGGCGGTTAATGTCGAAGTAACTTCGGTAGTTAACTGCAGCCGGTTCCTTATTTCGGTAGTTAACTGCTGCGGGGACATTTTCATCTTTTACTAGTGTTTTTCAGCCTTATAACATATGTATACAACAATTTTCAAAGAATTTCACTAAAGTTTAACTTGGATACGAAGAATGTTAACTCCATCATAAAAGCCCAAAGAATATCATAAAGGCCGTTGTGGTTTGGACTTGGAGAACACGTACAAAAAACATTGGTCATATAGATCGATTATTGCTCTTCTCCCATCTGTTTTTGCTCGTTCCCGTCAAATAGCAGAACGTGGGCTAAATCACGCATATGTATTTTCAACGCGAATTAACTTACATAGGTGTATTTTTCAGCGTGAGTTAACTCACGTAAGACGGTAATAAGCAAAATCAGATGAGAGAAGAACAATTCTCATAAACCTCTCTTGTTCTCCCATCAATCTCTTTCTTTTAAAATGGAAAATCTGTCGAAATATTTTAAAGGGGGAAAAGATATATGCAGCGACAAATAGATAGTCAAATCATCATGAAGACGTGTTTCAAGTAAGTGGCAATATACTTATATACTATTGCACATAGCATGTTTTCCGGCCATAATACTTTTTAATTGGCAGCGGCGAAGCTAGCAATATTTTAATAAGAGGACCATATATAATTTTTTTAATTTAAAACTAATAATAAATTTAACAAATAAAAAAATTACAATAACGATTACTAATACACAATGAACTTCATAAAATACACTTAACGAAATAAGAATGAATTATACAAAAAAAACAACATATTGTAAAAAAAACAATAATACAGAGGATTGTATCAAAAAATAATACTATTTTTTGTGCGTTAATCCTTTAGTTTATAGGAGACAGTATCAAGTAATCTGACGTGAAATTAACCTATATAAGATCGAACTTGGAATAAATAAATATAAAAAGATGAAATGACATTAAATAGGTAGATGATTGAATGTACCCAACTAAATTCCATGTATCGAAATGTTAGAAATAAATTTTGTAAACTTTAACCTAATGTTTTTTTAGTACATATGATCATCTACAATTAATCCAAATGGAAGCAAATGAATTCTTTGATAAAACTCTCCTGTGATTTTTTAAAACCTATAAATAACTCAATCTTGTTAGATTTAACTCAAATTATAAAATGCTTTCCATCATTATTGCTTAGAGTACTATTCTTCTGAAAACCAACCTCTGATCTAAAACCGAATTATAGCTGCCCCATAATTCAGAATTATTGACCTTCGAAATGCAACAGCTGAATAATTTGGTTCACATGTTCACCTTGATTCGTAGACAATTCTATAACAGAGGCGGTTGAAGTGATTTCCAAGAAAATTTTGTCCATCATCCTCATGTCATGCTCTTTGACATAAATGAGCGCTACAATATTTTTTTTTTACAAGAGTATAGTACTACATTAATATTTATTATTAAATTTGTGTTATTTAAAAAAAAAAATCTTATTTATGATAGTGTATATAAGTATATGTATTTTCTATGGTTATTATCATAAGAAAAAAACTACATTTTAAATTCATTGAATTATTAATGTATTTAGTCAATATTATAAACCACATACATCAATTATTCAATAAAAAATAATAATTTTTTTTTATAATAGTGATCAAAAGGTGTATATGTATGTGTGTCTCTTATTCTTAATTTTTGATCTTTTATAACTTCATATATTCTAAAAAGGTGACTTTTAGCGCAAACAAGTGTTACATATCTCATGTCCCTTCTAGCATGGGTGAGTTTTGCATGTCTCTCACCGCGGACTGAGCTTACGGTTAGACTTGATTGCACTTTATCCTTCCCTCAAATCTTCTCTAATATTTTGGATCAACCTTTGAGTCAATCGTTACGTGCAGCCACTATTGATTGGCGACCTATGATCAAAACAATGATTTTTCTTCTTTTTAGCCAATGAATAATTAGCTTGTTTCAATTAATAAAAAATCAATTGTTTTGAATGAGTTTGAGAGAGATTTACGCCTTGGTCGAAGTCAGAGTTGAGTTCATCGACGATTTCGGCTTCTTGTTAGTTATTGTCTTCTTCCTCTTCTTCGAGAGTTTCTTAACTCCAGAACAATTTGTTTTGTAGAATTTTGTTGTCGAGAAGCTTCGAGAGACGTTTTATTTTTGTCGCTTGGGATGCACGATCCAAGAGTGGAATAACTGATCTCTCATCTTCGCTTGAATTCTTCTCCTCCATTTTTTGAACTCGCACTCTGCTTATGTTTAGTGTTTATCTCATCTTCGCTTGAATTCTTCTCCTCCATTTTTTGAACTCGCACTCTGCTTATGTTTAGTGTTTATTATGTATGTGTTTGGTGTTGGTGAGGAAAAATTTAAGAGACGTTGTATTTGTCCCGCATACATAGTTTGGTTGGTGATCTAAGGAACAATGGAGTAATAAGGAAGAGGTCTTGGATTTAATCTAGAAAACTAACATTAACACTAATTTTACTAACATTTGCCTATTAGACAAAACATTGTATTTGACATCAAAGTACTATGTATGTATTTGGTGAATCTATGCAGTCCAAGGTCTGCAGAACGAAATCTAATAGTTCATCTGTTTCAACTTCTAACATTTTTTCCTTTAAAAACATTATATTTTTCTTACAAAGAATAAACTCAATCAATTACATTGGACTATTTATGTGGATTTACTCTTTCGGTTTGTTTTAGAGATCCTCCATTTATCTTTTTTTACAAGACTAGCTATATATACTAGCAATTTTCTTTTACCTTAAGATTTTAAAGTATTATTCAGAATACAAATATTTAAGATTTTAAGAGGATTTTAATTCACATACAAATATTTAAGATTTTAAGAGGATTTTAAATATGTTTAAAAAAAGGTAAATTTCATATTTGAATCGCTGTACACTTTAAGCATAATACAAATTTAAATGCTTTAACGGACTAAATTTGTGGGGATTTTGAAATTTTTTGCACGAAACATAAGTGTGATAAACTAGCTTATTTACAACATTAAAAAATTTGGGAGATCAAATCACATTTACTTGCTATAATAAAGACCAAAAAATGCAATTAAACGTTTAAAGATTGGAAATCAAATAAAAACCATTTTTGTCTTATATGTCGTGTGAAAGGAAAAGGAAATTAGAATCAAGGAGGAAAATATATATAAAATAATTAAGTAGGAAAATAATGACCAAACAAAAATGGGAATTGGACAAGTCTTGGTTTCATCATCTGATCTGATGTGAAGTATTTCCTCTCTAAATTTAATCAAGACGTGTGGAACCTCAAGTTGAATACAAATACAAACAGATAATACTTTCTTTAAGAAACAAACAGATAATACTTCTTTAGCCAAATTCAAGACTACGACATGTGAGACAAACGTTTTAATCTGCTCCAAGGTTTTATAACTCGAGAGTTTACCTCAACTCGTTTTATCTAGGTAAACTCGACTCGAGAACTCGTACGAGTTTACCTAAAATTAAAATTATGTAGAATTTATAATATGCATGACATATATAAGCTAATATAATATTGTAAATATTTCAATAATGCAAAATATGACTTAATTACAAAGGCAAGTTATATCAAACTACCATAATAAAACGTTATATTCAACTTAGCATCAAAATACAAAAATTAACGCACAAAATCATAAGTTTCATAAGTCTCTAAGTTTAAGTCATCCATAAAACCATCCAAAAAAGAAAGTTTCACAAGTTCCTAAAGTTGTTAATAAAACTATCTAAAAAATAAACTAGTTAATTTCTTCAAAAGGTCAACAAACACCAACACCTCAACCCTAACCGGCGTCGAAATTTGAATTTCCACCATCAGAATCGCAACCCTAACTGGAATGTGCTCCCCTGTTCATTGTTCGAGAACTTAAAGAAGAAAGAAAAAGAAACGTTTCATCTCAGGAACAACGTGTTACTGTAAAGATAACTATTCAGTAAACGTTTCAGTGTTTGGGTTTGTAGAAAAGGAATTGAGTTTTAAAAAAAATGGCCCCAAAAAAAGGATCGATTTTTTTTGTTAGATGTAAACTCATAAAACTCGGTAAACTCGGTCGAGTTTACAAGAATTTACTGAGTGTTAACTCGGTCAAACTCGTCAAACCTTCCGATTTTACTAGAAACCGAGTTTACCTTCGAGTTAACACAATTTTGGTACCTAAAAACGTAAACTCGAAGAGTTAATACTCGATTTGCGAAACATTGATCTACTCCTTGTCTATAGGTTTCTCTTTAAGATCCTTGAAGGGTTCATATTCGCTGTATTTATTGGAAGACTTTTAAATAAGTTGATGGGAATGAGCATATTCTCAAGTAGGGGTGAGTAGAAAAACCCAAAAAACCCAACCGAACTACTGAATCAAATCAAACCAAAAAAAAAAATTTAAATCATTATTAACAATTCTGGAACTGAACTAAAATTGTTCGGTTCAATTCAGTTCATGATTTATCAGTTTTGTTCGGCTCAATTCAATTTTAAAAAGTTCTAAAATTTGATTTTGTTTGATTTTTTTATATATTTTTCAACGGTACTAATAATAACAATTGGTTAAAATGTTTTTTTTAAAAGATGTTTATAGCATTTCATTGATAATTTGCTATCCTTTCAACAAAAAAAAAAGACATTCATTGATAATAATAGAATTGATACAATCGGGTACTTCAAAATAAACCATGGTACCAACTAATAAAGTGACTTCCCAACAAGAATATGACCCACGACATTTGCATGTCGCTAACTAAACTTCGCCCTAGAGTTTGTGAAAGAGGATGAAAAAAGATTCAGGCATGTTGTAATAACAGTTGGTTAAAATAAATTAGAGATTTACTTTTCCACCCTATGGCCATCTTGCGCGTCCTGCACAAATTACCAACATGCCCTTTAGATTATATAATCCGAAAACACCTATATGTATTCCAGATTATGTTTTCCGGACACTTGCAAAGTATAAAAGGAACTTCACCCTCCATTTTTACAGTTTCACTTTCACCATTTTCTCTCTCTCTCTCTCTCTCTCTCTCTCTCTCTCTCTCTCTCTACATTATCCCAAATTCCGAACACCACAAATCTTGTCCAAATTTGGAGTTTTGTTGCTCAAAAGAACCGCATTTAAACCCTATTCAAACATCATGGAAGGTAAGTTTGATTTCTGTACACATACATGGTTAATTTGGTTATTTGTCTTTGAAATTCCGGTCGGGTGCAATCTGAATTTCGTTTTCCGAACTAGATTGCTGATGTCCGGATTTTGAAATCCGGACAAACCCAGAATGTTTTTTTTTTGCTTCTGTTTTGTGCAATTTGATTGTGATGTTTGATTACCCTAATTTACATGTTACAGAAACTTCGTCCTCTACACGGTGCGTAAGGGAGGCAGGGCATGTTTCCCATAAGAGGGAGCGTACCCGATGGATGGAGGCGGAAGGTGTTTTTCCGAGGCATCGGGGTGGTGTCAAAGGACGACGTGCTGATGTCGAGCATCAGCCGGAGCAGCAACTGTAACACCCCAATTTTTAATATTAGTTTCCTAGATAATATAATATTATCATTTTTAGTGGTAGTGTTGATTGTGTGACATTATTTTTATTTTTATTTGATTTAAATTAGTTTTTGGCATGTTTGGGTGAGGTTGTTTAGTTAATTGGGATAGAGACATTGGATTAATAAGGGTAGCATATATAAACTAGAGCTTTAATTAATGGTAGTAGTTTAATTAAAAAAAAGAGTGAGGAGAAATAATATTTAGAAAGAAAATAGAGTTTTTTTTAGAAAGAATAAGAAATTAGAGTGTGAACGAGGGGATTAGTAAAATTGGGTAGAAAAGAGGTGTATGGACGAGGAAATGGAAGATGTCGAGCCACGACGAAGGCGAAAGAAGAAGGAGAAGGTGGTGGACCCTGAGCCACTAGATGACTATCCCGGTGGCCCACACGAGACTGGCCTGCTGAGGAAGTACCATGTGCACGTGGCCAGGAAGGCGTCTTAGGGCGAGGTATTTATTGTAAACTCACTTTAAACTCACCTTATTAATGTTAATCTGTCTAAAATGATGTTGATATTTGTGATACTGCCTGGTTATGTACTGTTAAATCTGTTTGTGAAGCCATGAGTGTAAACTAATGTTTAGGTATTGTTTTTAATTATTTGTAGTGGCGTGGAAAATTAAAATGCATCAGCAACGGAAAGAAGATTGGGGAGATGCATGATAAAGAAACCATCCCTATCATGGTTGTGCAGTGGTGGCAGGACAGATTGCAAGGCACCGACCTTAGTTGGCTTCAGGATACCAGCTATAGCCTGATTTAGGGCTGGACAAGAAACAGCCAACCCGACCCAAACTGCCCAACCCGCTAAGCCCGAACCACTTCGGTCGAGTTACCCGGTTAAACCGGATCCAACGGTTTAATAAGAATGGATTAGGCTGGATAATGAAGGGTCGGTTCGGTTTGAGTTTAGTGGGCCATCAAAACCCAATACCGACCAACCCAGTATATACTCATTATATTTATTATTATATATAAATAAAAAATAGAAAGAAAACTCTAGTGAATGAAATGCTTCTGTATTTGCCTTTGGTATATAAATAAACTTCTCAAAACTCACTTCCTTCTCAAAGATAACAAAAACCTAACAGCCGTTTCGCACTCTCTGATATCTCACTCGTTGTTAATCATTCCGCCGTTTCTCCCTCTGGTCTTCCAAATCTCTCTTTACTCTGTTGTTAAAGTGTAAGTTATGTGTTTGTTTTCTTTAACTCTTTCTCTAAGATCGAATGTTCATCTCGTAATCTTTTAATTTTTTCCCCTTTGTGTTCATGGCCTATCCTACACTGTCAAGAAACGGTGATTTATTGGGCATATTTCATCACTGATTGATACCAGGTAAAATTTAGGATTTCAATTTTGTGCTTTTTAATTTAGGGTTTTTGATAAACAATACATAAGGTTTTATTTATTATGTGTTTTGATTTTCCTTGAAAAATGTATTTTTAACTTCTGGCTTATGATTTTTTTGGTTGTTTATTTGTTTGATTAACACATTTCTGTTTAATTGTTATTTCTTTTTCAGTTTATCACTTGTAAATCAGAAGCAAGGGTCGATTTAGTTACTCTATTTGTTAAAAGGTAAACATATTCTGTTATGTTAATTTTTTGTTGTTGAGGGGATTCTAATATTATTAGTCACTCAATTTTTTTTAGAGGATTACTAATGTTATTTGGTTGATCAATATTTCATTTTCTATTTCATTTTTCGGTAATTAAGTGAAATAGATTATAACCCCTCTTTTTTGTGTTGTTGTTGATTGAGTGTTTGTAATCAGGGCTAATGGAAGGAAGTTAAGGAGTTAGCAAGGAATTACAAATTGAAATCAATGCAAGTCTATTGAATTGCTTTTTTTTTTCTCTTCTTCAAAATGTATGCTAATATAGTAATATGTATTTAAAGTTGATCCAAATGTGTATGCAAATTAAAATTATATTGTCTTTCTTTTGTATGGAAGTGTCTGTGAGTTTGAGTTTTTGCATTTCCGTTTGATATTCAAATGAAATCTGTAATTTGCAAGAAAATTGGACTGCAATCTCTTTGCTTCTGATATGGTTTACTTTTTGTTCTCTTACCTTTTCAAATTGTATGTATGTATGCAAACATTTATTCAAAGTTGATGTAAATGTGTATTGAAAGTGATGCGTATAAGTTTTGCTTCCTTCTTTTTAAGTGTAGGTATGAAAGTGAACATGTTTCTATTTGCTTCAAAACGAATAACTGCTTGTGAACATGTTTCTATTGGCTTCAAAAAGAATAACCGCTTAGAAGCTCTAACAAATGTTCATAAAAATAAATAACCACCCTTTCTGCAATTTTATTCTCTTTTTAAGATTGAGAATAATTATCATTGGTGATGGTTTTTCTTTTTATTGTATCATTGCTGATGAGTTTTCATTGTTTTCTGCAGCAGGGTTCAAGTTTCTTTATGTTGAAAAATCAGCAAGAAGCTTGCTCTATTGATTTATAATGATAGTGAAAAAGCTTATGTTTAGTTTTTATATTGGATGACTCTAATTAATGTCTTGTTATGGTTCTTTGAAGTGGTTTAAAATTGTAATTTATTTACCATGTTGTGCCAATTGATTAACCTTGAGATAAGTATGAATGAGCTTAAAAATATGTTGAATTCTCCAATTTGAAAAACTATATATATTTAATCTCAAAACATGCCCAACTTTAGAATAACTAAGAAAAAAAACCAGAATTTTTTTCTATTAAAAAGTATTTTTCTAAAAAAATGATTTCCCAAATTCAAATTGGCCCAATAGGGGTTAACCGACTAAACTGAGTCTTTAAACAGTCAGAAGTAGGCCTAGGAGTTGAAACCGTGATTTAGATTGGGTTGAGGTTTTGGGACCGATTTCCGACTGAAACCGACCGATGTCCAACCCTAGCCTGATTGACGATGGTCTGATTTGTGCCTTTGTGGAGAGGTCGCACGAGGAGACTTCTAGCTTTCACCTTCCGTTTGGGGAGATGACAGTCACACTTGGTGATGTGGCATGTTTGCTGCATCTCCCCATTGACGGCATGCTACTGCCCCACGGGTCCATATCACGGGACGAGGCGGCGGAATTGATGGAGACGTACTTAGGGTCTAATACGGGTGATGCTCTTAAAGAGGTCGAAAAGACCAAAGGTGCACATTGCCTATTTAGCTACTTGGAGAGGATTTTCAAGGAGCGTTTGAAGGAGCAGAGGGATTTGGAAACTGAGTATGGTGTGACTCAGGAGGTGCAGAGGTTGAGGGACCAGGCTGTCCGCATATATTTGCTATACTTGGTGGGGATCACGATCTTCACTGATAAGAGCTAGTGGGCTGTGGATGTTGTGTACCTGAGGTACTTTAGAGACCTTGATTTTGTTGCTGGTTATTCATGGGGAGTTGCGGCACTAGCTCACTTGTATAAGGAGCGCAACAATGCTGCACGTTGGAACTGCAGTCAGGTGGCAGGATACCTGACTTTGTTGCAGGTATAAAATAAAAATCATGTTTTATGTTTTTAAATGTAAGTGTTTATGGATTGTATATTTACATGTGGTTGTCTTTGGTGCAAGCTTGGGTGTTTTACCACTTCCAAGGCATGGGAAGCAAGGATGTATGGGCAGGATATATAGAGAATTGAGATCCACGCGCGATACTTTTTTTACCATTGTCTGGTTTAGGCATAGTGGACAACTACAGAAACCATCTCGATGCGCTGGATTTGACGAGGGTTGTCATGGCCCCATATGGAGACCACCGTGTGACACGTCTGTTTGAGGAGGTCAACCTTTACTCTGGATGGCTGAGATACGGAGACCGCATGGTGAGATATCTGCTGGGGAGGGTTCTTCATTAGTTTGGGAGGGTTCATCATTAGTTTGGGAGGGTTCAGACCATACCGAGACATCCCGTTGAGAGGGCACCTCACGATGTTAATTTGGCGGAGATCACAAACCGCTTTCGGCGTGCACTTGATTATTCGCTGACACCTCAACAGTTGGGAGAGCGTGCAGTTCATGATGTGGAGGCAGTAGATGGATACGTCGATTAGTTTTATCGCCATTCCCATCCACGCACGGTTCTTCTTGACATGCTGGTACCGATGTCGAGGCCACCGGAGAGTGAGGTCCTTGATGCGCGAGCTGCTCATGAGGATGGAGACCTTGGGTACTTACAGCTTAGCGGAAGGATGAGCCGCATCAGAGACCACATCTATGTTATGATGAGAAGTGGTCTGGTGCCGAAAGGGACTGAGGAATGGCAACATTTGGAGGATGCGTTGAAAGAGGTGCATGATGGGAAAGTTTACCGTTGTCGGGGAGCTACTGAGTGTGGCAGGGGTACCAGAGGTGGTGGCAGTGGTACGGTGTAGTTATTAGGAGTTGATTGTGTTATGTTATGTTTGAACATCTTGGATAAATTTTAGTGATGTAACATTTGGATAACTTTTAATGTTAATCTTGGATAATTTTTAATTATATTTGATTAATGTTATGTTTGAAAATTATGTTGTGTTGATAATTGTTATGTTATAAGTTAAATTTACTGTTAGAACATATGGTCACCGACATAGTATGTCTGTTTAGAAGCAAGATAAATGCGCTAAAACAGAGGTTCAGCCAAAACAGATGGCTTCTGCCTCTGTGCTGATGCAGTTCGGATTATATAATTCGGACAGTTTTAACACTTTCCGGATTATGTAATCTGGAAACATCATTTCCCACCCCATTTGTTGACTTTCAATGGGGTGATTTACACGTTTCGGATTATATAATCCGGAAGTTTTCTACACTTTTCGGATTATATAAGCTGAATCCATCTATTCATAACTGGCATCATCATCCATCAGGGTGGATGAAGTGCCAAAAACCATGAATAAATCCGGAATTATTATTCCGGAAGTAGTTCGGATTAGACAAAGGGCATTTTTGGAAAAAAAATAGGGCGGACGAGAAAAGGTATACGGTGGGAAAAATAAATCTCAATAAATTATTTGATTCGAAATAATAAATTTTGATTGTTTTATAATTATTTATGTTTCGGTTTTGAACCATAGAACAAAACTATTATAAAAGTTCGGTTCAATTCAAAATACAAACAGTTTTGTTCAATTATTTTAAGTTTAATAAAAGGTTCAATTTTCACTACTAGAAAAAGCATAATTAGCGAGGGAAATTAGTGACGGAAAAAATAAAATTCTTCACAAATTCCTTGGTCACAAAATTTAGTGACGGAATTAGAGAGGGATTTCACGTTTTCCCTCACTAAATAACCCTCACTAATTTTTATTTTTTTAGTAGTGTTTCATTCTGAACCGAACCATAATCACCCTTATTTTTAAGGAGTACGAGACTTTCTTGTGTCTAACGACAACTCATACTAAATTAATAATATACTCCCTCCGGTCTCAAATATAAGAAAATATTCCTTTTTTAGGTTCATTGAGTAGTTAATGTATCTGATCTACATTGTAAAGCAAATACATTAATTATTCAATGAACCTAAAAAAATGAATCTTTTCTTATATTTGAGACCGGATGGAGTATATCGATAACAAAACACAAGGGATTCTATTATTAGAAGTCTCTAACTGGAGTAGTTATGCTTGTTTAGGTATCATGTAGTACACATGCAACTATTATTAGATTGTTAGTTTGTCACCACGTGACCGTGCTCAATATCGTCCACGCTGCTTCTTGTGGATTAAATATTACTATACAATAGTCTTCATCAACAACAACAAAAATATTAATACTATAGTACTGTTTATGTACATATCAATGTATGCGTTGTTCCTTTTCAATTTTACGAAAAGAAACAAAACCTATTTATTTCGTATCAGGAAAATGAAATCACGGAAGATGGGAAAAAGACATCATAATCTTGTAATTATTTTGCTGAGAGTAACATAAAAATAAAGGCCAAATGGTTTGTTTGTTTGTGAGTAAATGGTTAATGGATCAAACAAAGTACTTTGCCCTGTAATGAGAAGATCGTGATTTACTTTTTTAAAGTTTATTCCTAATCAATATTAATGACGAAATGCTCTTTTAAAGACCAAACCTTATATTAAAAGCATTGTTAAGAAAGTTTCTTTATTTGACTAGCTAGCTAAGTCTTCAAGATTCTTCATCTGAGTTGATGAATGTGACTAAATCACACATTATCGAGAAGGTGGTATTGGAAGCTGAGAAGAAATATATTAATAGAAAATTATAATTAATTAGTAATAAGACCAAAGCTTTCAAGGGGGAGGGGGTCCATTAGAGTATAAGGAAATAAACCATTATCACATGCAAGATCTCATATTTCTCAATAACAACCTATGCGATGCACCACCATAGACACTTTCATTATGGCCTGTGTTTGTTGGTTGGGAAAGTATTTTGTGAAATTTGTATATATAATATATTGAATTTAATTCATATACGCAGATTATGCAAAAAAAAATACAAGATCAATCAATTACGATTAAAAACATTTGACTTCAATCATAATTAGAGGTGATCGCGGTGCGGTTTAGTTTGTTCTAGGTCTAAAAGTTATTCGAACTACAAGATAGTTTGGTTTGGTTCGATTTACTTTTAAAATAAAATCTGAACCAAACCAAACTAATGTGGTTTGGTTTTGATCAGTTTGATGCGATTTTTACGAGACAATACAATTTCTTTTTAACATTAAAGTCAAGTTAAAAACATATTTTCAACAATGTTTTAGATTTCATCCAACATTACAATTTCATTTTCAATTAAAAAAATTCCCAACTATATAGGGCAAATTTAAAATGTGAACAAAGGTAATCATATTTTGTAAAAAATACAGATGACTAAGATTTTGCAATTTGGTTTGGTTTGTTCGGTTGGTAAAATAAAAACCGCAAACCAAACCATGCGGTTGAGTAAAAAAATATCTGAATACATCCGAACCAAATGCAGTTTTTTGCAGTTTTGGATTGGGTTGGTTCGGCTTGCGTTTTTTCTATTGGATTGATTCGATTTTGAACAACCCTAATGATAACTACTTCTTTTTTTATCAAGGGAAAAACAATAAAAAAAAATAATTAAAAAAAAGCATTTCGCTATCTAAATATCCTAGAGGCACCCGCAAGCAGAGAGATATTTAGCCGAGGAGGAGACATCCATATCTTCAAGGAATCAACATTTTTAGCATCAAACTTGGTCAACCAGTCAGCACATTCATTGCCTTCTCTCAAAGTATGATTAAAGGAGACCACCCAAGGAAGAGAAGAGAGCTTCCTAATGAGAGAAAACAAGTTTGCATGAGAATGAAAGTCATTATGATTAATATCCGCAATAAGATCTAAAGTTGTCCGAAAGTCAGATTCTATGATGATAGATCGATATTTAAGGTCTCACTAATCAAGTCTTTCTCATTAACCATCAAGTTTTTCTTACATATAAGTTAGACATACAATTGGAGAAAAAAATTGATTAAAGTTGTATTTAAAAAAAAATTGGAAGTGACACTTTATTAGAATTCTTTTTACAAATGTCACAATTGATAGAGGGGTCACAATTGATAGAGGGGGTAGCTAAGTTGGAAAACTTGCTTTAGTGTTCAAGTAATGTAACCGAGACCTAGAAATTTCTTGAAAAGCAGTGTTGCATCACTTCAGATCTTCAGTTCTTTCAATTTCCATCAATTCACTCAACTGGCTGAAGAATTGAACCGTTGACAGCTTTGCAACGTATTTTTTGGTTTTACACCGACTAGTTATTAAGGCTAACTTCATCTTTTGTCTACTCTTCCTTGGTCCCCTATGGCCGTATTGAAATGGTTACTACTATGTGACGTGTGAACCTAACTAGTAAAGAACACAAGTCTTACTATTATTAGTCACCGCAGACCTGTGCAAGGGAAGAATTAAGGTGAGAAATATCAAATGTTGACAAATGCAAAATTTAAATTGACAGAAACTTCACACCAGCAACCACCACCAGACCCTTCACCCAAGAAAACTAGTAACATTATTTGAGATGCAGTAAATTAAAAGTCAATTAACAATTATTGCATACACATACGTAGATTTGAGGGTGGATCAACATACTCCGCTAATAAATTTAAATCAGACCATACAGACAGAAGTCACATTCTTGTTATGATTCATTAATTAATGTTCTTTCTCTCAACCAGTATGATAATGTTGCAATTGCTAATATGTTATGTATGGTTTTCTTGCTTTGTTAGTGTTAGAATTCGGTTGATGTCTAAATCAACCGGTCATCTCATTCAATTCAATGTTAGCATGATTTGAGTGGTCTGATAACAGGTGGCCAACAAATACACTAATAATCATGGTCGGACCATAGCAGGTGCAGGGTGCGCTACGGCGTTGGACATCACAATTTTGGGGGGCTTGAAATACATTTTTTTTACTAGAAGACCCAAACTTATTAGTTATATTTCGTAAAAGATAACAATTTGACAAGCGCGGCTAACCAACTCCTGTAATAGAGGATGCCTTCTTTTAATTATTTTTTTTTATTAAGGGGTCTATTTTTAATATTTGAATAGATCTTTAATTTAATTGGGACGGCCTACTAATAACATCTTAGAATTTAGGTTGGATCTAATTCAATATTTATAAAATTTGCTCTTAATGTGATGATTGTCCATTCCTTATAAACATATTGATTTCTGCTCTTCCCTCTGCACATTTCGCTCCCACCCTGCAGCTTTGTCGAAAATGCCCCTGCGTTAGTTAATTAACGCAAGTGTAAATTTATGTGTTAGTTAACTAACGCTGCGTGACTTAACTCACGCTCAAAAAGAATGGTTTTTCACACATATTGGTTTCTTCTTCTTTTTCTCTTTTTTTTACGTCTTCTTCTTCTGCTGCTTTATGTCTTCTTCTTTCTTTGGGTTGAATCTATAATATAAATAAACATAAATAACATCATGATGCAAACAATTTCCAACCGTGATGCAAACAATTTCCAACCGCATATATAACATCATAACAATTACAAAATTATCAATCGTAAACAGTTTATATCAATAACAATAACCAAAATAAACACAGATATAAAGCCCCAAATTCATGATAAGGTTCGTGCAAAAGAGGCGGCATCGATGAACAATTAAATCAAACCATCGATGTACAATCATCACAAATTTAAATCAGCCAAATATAGGTAATTGATATTTGGAGAATTGGGATTATTAAGCACATATTGTAGAAGAAGAAGACCGAAAGAAAGAAGAAGAAGAAGAAGAAGAAGAAGAAGAAGAAGAAGACGACAAGGAAAATGGTAGTATAAAAGGTCTTTTGAGCATCACGTTAAGTCATCCATGGTTTCTCAGGTTACTGTTTTTTTGAGCATGACTTAAGTCACGCAGGAATATAAGGTGCGTGAGTTAAGTTACACAACATGACTTAACTCATGCAGGGGTATAATTGTCCAATCAGCTGGGCGCGAGCAAAAAATGCAGGGGGAAGAGTAGAATTCAAACATATTTGCATGCCTTATCTCAATATCTCATCCACTTTGGACTATTGACAATTAGGCTATGCGAAAGGGTTAGACCACTTAAGTATTTTCTTTAGGATGTACATTCTGCAAGGGAAGTAAAATACAGCCAGTTCAGAGCAATTAAATTAAGAGATAAAAAATAATTTAAATTTTAATCCATTTTATCAATTTGGAGTTGAATTTCAGCCTCCAGAAGCGTTGGGTAGGTGGTGTTTGTGATTCCTAAGAAAAACTTATAACATTAAGCATTCAAAATCATGCAAGTCAAATATGAGGGTCAGAATGTGATTGCGCCCTTATTTCAGACGGTAGTTAAGCTGATAGGCTAATAAAGGACACACAATCTTGAATACCAGGATGGCATTTATGGCATTTTCTGGTCCATCCGTAACACATATTTTGGTGCCTTTTTTGGTGGGTCAAATGCTCCAAATATAGACAGTGCCACACTACCATGCAATGTAAAGAAAGACTTCACATGGTATTGGGGCCATATCTAAGGTTTAATAATGCAGCATGGTAGTAAAGATCATACACTATTATTGATCAACAAATTATTTTTGGACACAAGTTTTGACATCAAGACATTGTATAAATATAAGGTTTCAATTTTTTATTAATATTTTATCTCGCCTCAGATGATGCTATGAGAAAAAGGCACTTGCTCTGAGTGTATTTTATACGGTGTTTGACATAGGATGTCTAATTTTTTGTCCAAATAACAACTTTAATTATTGATCGACAAATTCAAAAAGAAAATCACTTATTACAAAGCATGAAGTATGCAGTTGAGAATCCGAGTAAAAAAAAGGAGGGGCCCTTGATGACACATGAATGTGTTAAAGACAGTGAAGCATAGCAAGAAAGATTTCTAAAATCACAACGACATGGATATGCTTTGATTAATAGAGTACTCATATTCACACCAAGGGGGTGTAAATAGCAAAATATATAGTACAACTTTGTTTTCAATACATCCGTTCTTTCCTGTTAGGTGGGTAGCTAGCTGTATCTCATTTTGGTATCCTTTTCTATGAACATTTACGGACTAATTGCAGAGAAAAAAATATTTGTATTGAAGTTTTTTCTTGTGGAAGAAATTTCATTATCCGTAACTTGTGAAATGTAGTGACACCTTTGCAGAGACTGAGAAAATTATTAGGTATAGTGGTATACAGCAAGGAACCAGTGACCAAAGACCAGTACCAGCGTACGAAAAGGAAAGTTTGATTAGTATTTAGTAGCCTCTTCAATTGATTAGGGTATGGATATGGACTAAGATGACACTTGATCCTTAATATCTAGCTCCTTGGACACATTTGATTTTTTCAACAAATTGGACACATTTGGTTAGCAGATTTTCTAATCTAAAACTAGTCAACTTTGTAGTTTCAAACTTTAAATTTACTAGTGTGTGGTGCCCGGTGCACGGGAAAAATTTTATTTGAATTAATTAAAACAAATTATTTTAAATTTGACGAAAAGTTCTAAAAGTATGATACAAACGAAATAAAAAGAACAACAAAACATGAGAGCATTTTTAAGCATGTTATATCTTCTTTTTTGGTGGTATACAGGGTTCGAATCTTAGATCTTACATGTATTATGCATTGTCTTTAACAACTGAGTCAAGCTCACGCGGAAAGCTCCATGTTATATCTAAAATGATTTTCATATTAATAACCTCATCAAATATAATATTTTTTTTATTTAGATATTAATATGCCTCAATTTCCTAATCTTTCTTAAACCAAACTCACCCAAAAATATAAAAATAATTTTACAAAAAAGAAGAACCATTAAGTTAAATTTAGATTTGAAGTCTTACACTCTTTATTGAATTATACTTTTGAGATTTAAATACTATAGAATCAAAATTATCATCAGCAATTAAACTTTGTTTCTATTGAATGTTATTTGTATACAATTGTTCGGTATTATCATCAATAACTAAGCTTTGTTTCATCAATAATATAAGGAAGTGATAACTCACTACCAAAAAATAAGGAAGTGATAACTTCAACATTTTTTTTTAATAGTGAAAGGGACAAGTTCAACTTTGTTCACATTCTAGTTATAAGCAATATAATTTATCAAAAAGGCAAAAAAGGAGAAAAACCTCAATACAACATTTGCAAAGTACAGAGAAGCATCAATACAACCATACATAAAAGATGGGTTACATCCATTTTTCACACAACCAGTACCAAGATAAACATCCATTTCGTTAAAATTTCAAGTTATAAATCCACAAAACTGGAGCAAGCTTCTGCAACATGATCTTCAATGTCTCACAAAGAGAGCCATCATTTTATAATCAAGTGTTATTCACCATCTACTGCAACATAGCCTTAACAACCATTTCCATCCATCAGTGATATTTGTGCAAACCTACACAACTCCTAAAACACGCCTCTCATCACTTATCATAAGCCTACAATGTGACAATTTCTGTAATTGAAAAGAAAGCATTGAACCTGCACTTGATATCTGAGAAAAGTGGGACCAAACTTGCTAAATTCCTTTTAAGTAGTAAAATAGTATCTTTGCCAGCTCCCTTACTGCAATAAAACATACCACTTGCTGCAAATAGTTTTGAATTGAAACATTCTACCTTCAATCCAAAATTACTCCAAGAAGACCAAGCTACCTATTGTAACAAAGCATGCAGACGGTTTAAAAAAAAATATTTGATTAAAATCTCTTTCTTTTACCATTCGTTAATTAGCACTACTCATTGCATTTACATAACCATTTCACAGAGATTTAATACTTTCAAGACATCAATAAGATTTTGGGTAAATGGCAAAAGGAGATAACAGTAAAAATTAAAGGAACTAAAAATAGGACCCTGTGTATAAACTGAAGAATTTGTTCCCACAGTCGTTATTATTTGGACCATTTATTCCTGCAATAGATACAAACTCTTGAAATTCATCTCATGTGACATTTCAAAACGGAAAAGATTACAGCAAAAGAAAGAGATAATATTTTTCATAAGGCTAACGAAAAAGAGACACTAATAATAGTAGCGAATTAAGATGACAAAATTATATCACATTTAACCCTGCCTTCCCCCTAAAAATATTTTCAAGCGGAGCTCTCTGAGATGCCTACCATGAAAGAAAGTAATTACAGAAGACATCATTTCTGCACATTTAACCAATGCCATCACTAATTCTACATATGTTCTCAAGAAAGAGATATAATATATATCAGCTCTAAACTATTGAAAGAAGTATAGTGACAACAACCATGGTTGATTCTTCATCCCATCTCTTTTTTCTTCTACCGTTCCTCTTTAATCTGCACATAAAAAATGGGGTCATATTCCTCCAGGAATATGAATAGCCACAGTGAAAAACACATGAGAAGAAAAAAGTGAAGAAATAAGAGGACAGCTGCAATGCATTGTTCTTCTAGTAAATAGGAAACGGAATTGGAATATTGAAAATTGAAAATATTGAAACTTGTTTTACAGTAAAATTATTTGAAAAAAAAATATATACATTAAGAAATATAATAGTTTCCTTATTAAGTAACAATTAGAAAGAGTATTAAGGAAGGAAGTTCTTAGGAGATGACAAATGTCACACTTGCCCAAAAACTAACCTTGCTTTATTATTATCTATAGATAGATAGATTTTAGGCTTTTGAAAAAAATATTATTCCTAAATTTTCTCTTTTATTTATAAACTTGATTCTTTCTTTTTTTTGAAGGGATGAACTTGACTCTTTTTCTTTTTTTAGATGAACATGACTTTTTCTATGTTTGTGTCTTATCAATTAATGCACTTAGTTTAAGTTTATATCGTAATGGGTTACTTTGATTTTGGCATACCACCATGATATCAAATATACACCTAATTAACTTTGTTAAAGCATGTCTTTTTTTTAATTTTTGCTTACATACAACACAAGATGAGGTATATACCAGTATGAAATTTGCAGCTGTATGTAATCTAACGGTGAATATGTATTTATGTTTTTAAAAAGTTTCATATAAGTCTAATTGAAATTATTTAATAAATTGTCAAATGGTTATAATGTGATATTAAGTTGAGTAATTCATTTGAGATAAGAGATTAAAGTAGTTGATGAGCCAACCGTTTAGATTTTGAATCATGTCTCGTCTAGAGACATATTATTATTAATAGAAAAGGGTTTGTGCAATAGACATAATATGACACATATGATAGATACTTAAATCTCTTGATCATTCATTGGTTTATCAAAAAAAATAAGTGTGCGCAACTTTTCCCTTCCATTAATTTAACTTAAAAAAAACACAATATAAAAAAAAATTACATTTATGCATATCATAATGGGCCTTGATTTTTGGGTCAAATGATTAAGATATTAGTCATTGCTAAATTTGCTTCCCACGCCTGTCTTATTTGTTTAATTTTTATCACGCAAAATATTTATGTTTAGAGTTTGAATTGAGTTGATCGGTTCAATTAATTGAATTGAGAACCAAACAATTTATTTGATCTCAAATATAAAACATTCTAATTCAATCAGATTGAGTCGAGGACTAGATTGTGATTGGTTCAATTGGTTTTTTGTTTTGTTTTATTTATTTATTATTCATTTGATTCAATTGTACCACACCACCTCGATCAAGTATTAACCACATTTATCCCTCCTCTTCAAACTCCCCACCCATTTTCTCCCTCTCTAACATCTTTAAAGAAAGGGTGTTTTTTTTTTTTGGGGGG
>Ga0228711_1002741_pt1 | contig 27228 bp, 19 predicted proteins | sample MedpolnodulmetaG_2_FD_177996 | JGI IMG/M metagenome (GOLD analysis project Ga0228711, IMG submission 177996) | Root nodule microbial communities from Medicago polymorpha collected in Santa Monica, California, United States - brown nodules | ecosystem: Host-associated > Plants > Roots > Nodule... | reverse complement strand
ATTGCTACATAAAAGATAATTGGAAACTACATTCATCTGATTCTTGGGCTGAAAGATGCCAAAGTGCAAACAATGCTCAAACAGTAGAGCTGCTTCAGGAGGTAATTTTAATTTTGGCATGTAATTTATGAATTGAGAAAACAAGGAATTTTTTCATCTTCGAATGATGAACAACGGCAACAAAGATTTTTTTTACTACTATTAGATGATAAACATAAGAAAAACTAGGAGAATAAAATGCTAAAACTCTTTAACATAACCAAAGATGTGTAAATTAATTATTGTTATGTATGCACCGGCTCCATTTATTCCATTAAGGTGAATTATGAAAGCAATACTGTCAATTGTGGTTCTCGAAAAATAGCAATTTGTTTAAATTCCGCTATGGAACAGAGCTATAGCCGCTATGGTTCATAAATGAATACACATGCCTTGCGTTAAACACCTAATAATAAACAATTTTCTTCAATACGTTTGGTTGATTCATTTCGTATCCTCTTTTTTAGGAATTGTTTGATTTTATTTTGTGGAATGATGTCCACACTCTCCGTGATGCACCGGCAGAACTAAACTTAGGTTTTGAGTGGAATACATGGAACCATGATGTGATGAAATGGTTTTCCACATTTCTTTCCTTTTCTAGTAGCAGTGACACGCAACAGCATGCTTCTGGCTCTGATGGTATGCACCAAGCAAGCCTTCAAGTTGGCAGCAAAAGGCCTAAACTTAAAGTTCATCGCGCATATACACATTCTAGACAAGAAGGTATTGTGGAGGTACCCATGGTAACTGAGTTTCCTAGTCAACTGATCAGCCCAGTGAGCGCAGTTCGGTCTGTAGATTCTGAGATCTTGTTTAGCCAAGGAACAATATCAAGGCCTTTGGATGAAATGGTTGTTCAAATATCTGGAGAAAATGATACTAAGAATGGTATTGTGGATCGCCGATGCCAAGCATATGTCAAATCCAAGGGAAGGCAATGTTTAAGAATGGCGATGCGTAATGATATATATTGTTATGCTCATTGTTCAATCAAACAAGAAAAATGTGTTAAAGTTATTACCCCAATTTGTGGAGGAACAACCATCGGTGGTTCTAGATGTAAGAATCATTCTGGCTCTGATGGTTTGAACCAAGTATGCCTTCCAGTTGGCAGCAAAAGGCCTAAACTTAAAGTTCATCGCGCATATACACATTCTAGACAAGAAGGTACTGTGGAGGTACCCATGGTAACTGAGTTTCCTAATCAATTGATCAGCCCAGTGAGTGAAACTGTAGTTCAGTCTGTAGATTCTGAGATCTTGTTCAGCAAAGGAACAATATCAAGGCCTTTGAATGAAACGGTTGTTCAAGTATCTGTAGAACAAGATACTAAGGATGGCATTGTAGAACGCCGATGCCAAGCATATGTCAACTCCATGGGAAGGCAATGTTTAAGAATGGCGATTCGTAACAATATATATTGTTGCGCGCATTTTTCAATTAAAAAAGAAAAATGTGTTAAAGTTCTTACTCCAATTTGTGGAGGAACAACCATCGCTGGTTCAAGATGTAAGAATCATTCTCTTCCCAACTTATCCTTTTGCAGGAAACATCTGCCCAATGTTTACAGAAACAAGCCCTCAAATTCAAATTGTAGTACATTGAAGAGGAAATCAGAAGAAACTTGCAGTCGTTCGAAGATCCGGATTTGCAATGATTCAATATTGGTACATTCGAGAATTCCACTGGAGATCGATACAAAGATGGTAATCGATGATGAAGATGAATCCTTCTGCTTATTTAGATGTTATGCTTGTGCCCTTTGTTTTGAGTCCTTCACTCACAAGAAACTATTGGAATCACATGTTCTGAAGGAACATCCTGTGAATTTTGGTGAACACTTATTTCTTTTAAAATGTATTCCTTGTGGTGACCAGTTTGGAACTATGGAGAAATTAAGGTTGCATGTTAAGTCAGTTCACCCTGCCGAACTTAAGCTTTCAAAATATTCTTTGAAAATGATTGAGAAGGCAAATGAGATGGGGGAAACATCCATGCATCAGTCTCATGTAAACGAAAAATCTACAATTGCATCAGATCCTGCAAGTGTTGTAATGGAGCAAGATTAGTCTCAATCCATCATACAAGATTAGTGTCATCGCAAAAGGCTCTAGTGTTATGTGAAGACATAAGTTGTGGGATAGAATCAACTCCAGTGATTTGTGTTGTAGATCAAAAAATACTAAACTCTCTTTTTGAGCAAGGAGAGCAACATCTAAATCTTCCTAGGCCTTGGTTGAACTTTACCTATGAGACAAAACCGATGCTTCGTCCATCGTCTGGTCTTGAATATGAGGTATTTAACTTTTACTTGATTTTTCTTTGGGTGAAGAACTGACATGTTATAATCACTATGAGCTTGTTCCCGGAAAAGGATCTCCTTGTCTTTGTGGATCTTCGAAATGCCGCGGGTGCCTTTACTAGAATCTTGACATTAATTCTGTTATGATAGTGTTTTTTGATTGTAACATTGAAAGTATTCTGTAAGGAAATTATTATGCGTAACATTGAATGGTTATATTTTGGATTGTCTTCTAAAAGATGAGACACATTGAACATCTCATTGATACATGATACCTTTCTGAATCAAAGTAGCAAATGGTTTGAGTTCCGCTGAAGAAACCAAGTTCAATTTAGTGACTAATTTAGGGTGCAAGCTGGTCAGAGCAGCCAACCGTGAGCAATCTCCATACAAATTAGAACCAGCAATAAATATGTTTCCATTTTGGTTAAAACCAAGGGCAGCAAGCATAAGTATGGATTCTTTAGGAGTCAATGAACATAGCCCTTCAGACCTGAGATCTGAAGGAGAAGGTAATATGCACAGAAAACTCCAATTACTTTTAATCAAATTAGCTAAAGAGCGAGACTTTTTTCATCACAAATTAAATTATTGTGTTTAAAAGAAGATGAGTACAAGTGTTTCCAGTATATATAAGTGCAGGAAAATGGATTTTAGGATATGCTTCTAATTATTTCTTCTATTCTTCACCTCCCCCAAATTCACATAAAGAATGAAATACCATGTCAATTTCAAATCTGAGATGTAAAGTTAAATATTTTTAAGCTTTCTTGGAATTTTCTTTTACTCTTCTCCGTATATAATTCTCCAAGTGGACCAACAAGACGCCAATCTGATTGTCCAATAAGTCTTGCATGCCCGCACAACCTCTTCCGAAGCAAAGCAGCGGTTTCTTGTATTCTGGGAACAAATTGCTGGGAATGAAAATAAAATCTGCAACGAAGTCCTCGATTAGGAAAAGCATAACAGGGCTTGAGATTAGGAAAGATAAATAATATCATTTGAAAATGTGTAATTTTGACCTATCTTATTTTAACCATATTTTTCTATTAATATACAAAAGATAAATAATATCATATAAGATGTCGTTGGATTTGTCTCGATGAGTATTTTCAAAATATCAAATTTTCATAATTTTTTCTAATATATTATTCAAGATATTTAAGCTCAAAATTATGCATTGGCATGCGTAATAAGGTCAACTGTGTCAAATATTTAGGGAAGGAGGGAGCAGTAAAACATTGTTAGACTAGAGAATCAGATCATGAAAATGATTGTAATATCTAAGTATCGAAAAAAAATCTGAGTATCGAAGGATATTTTACCAGCAGCTCAAATGGTATTGGATCAATGCCAAACGATTCCAGAATCCAATAAAGTGAACAACCTGTGTTTCAAGTAAAAACCTGGCTTGGCCTCCTTTCCCATGTCAACATCTGTTACTTGGTGAATCTTCTAATAAAAATCGGGGTGGAAGAGCTATAATGCAAGCGGATGAATGGGGTGGTGTTGAAGAACAAACTTAAAGAGTTGAAGCTAGCGCTTAGAATATGGAATAAACTTGAATATGGGGATCTACATTCAAAAGTGGCCTCTTTGGTTAAAGATATGGCGGAGCTTGATGTCAAGGGTGAGTTAGCGGATTTGAGTAGTGCCGACGTTGATATGAGAAAAGCAAAGTTTGATGATATGTGGAGACTTCTTAAATGTAAAGATGCTAGTGTGTTCCAAAGGTCGAAGTCTAAGTGGCTTAAGGAGGGAGATGAAAATTCCAAGTACTTTCATAGATGTGTCAAGGCAAAGCGGTGAACAATTCTATTAAGGCTCTTAAAGTGGACGGCGGTTGGGTAGATTCATCGATGGAAGTGAGAAGAGCGGTGGTTGATTATTTTCAATGGCATGTGGCGGAAGAGAGGTGTGAGAGGTTGACTTTGAATGGAGTGCCCTTTTCCACGCTTTCCAATGAAGAAAATAGAGATTTAATCGCAACTTTTTCCCTAACGGAGATAGAGGCGGTTGTGAAAGGTAGTGTAGGGCTGGCAAAATGGATGGATTGGATGGATATGGATTTGGATCCTAATGGATGGATCAAAAAAGGTCCATTAATCCATTACAATCCACTATTATTTTTTTCTTAAAAAAAAATCATCCAATCCATCCAATTAGAATAAAGTTCATCCAATCCATCCATTATTAGATTTTAATGGATGGATAATCCATCCGATCCATAAATCAAAGTGTATTATTTTTTTTATAAATTAAAATTCTGGTAAACCAAATTTTATAAACCAAAATTTCAAATATAAAATAGCTTATTCAAAAAAACTTATCTTATACAAAATAACTTATTACGATCTCTTTTTAAAAAAAAACAATTTATTTATGCAAAATAACTTATTATGATCTTGTTTGTAAAAACAACTTATTAATGCAAAACAACTTTTTACGATATCTTTTGAAAAAACACCTTATTATGATCTATTTAAAAAAAAATAGTTTATTTGAAACAGCTTATTACGATCTCTCTTTTACTTAAGGTTGATCTTGGCTTGTAATTTTATAAGTTCTTCAACTCTTTCAAATGACTTAAAAATAATGAAATTGGAGGCCTAACTCATCCTTAAAAACCGGTTCATAAGGTGAGGATTGCCTCCTCTATATAAACTCTTATCAAGAGTCTTATCTATCCAATGTGGGACATGAGTTTTTCTCAATACACCCCCGTCACGTTCAGCACTCTTTGGGCTTTGGTGCGTGAATCGACCGTCACGCCCAATGGCACTCTTTGGGCTTGGTGCGTGAATTGGTTGGTGGCCCTTGAAATCGACAGGCTCTGATACCATAATGAAATTGGAGGCCTAACTCATCCTTAAAAATCGGTTCATAAGGTGAGGATTGCCTCCTCTATATAAAAAAACTGTGTGACAATTTTCAGTTGCCACTATACATTTCTTATATATTGAAGAGCTATAATTTCTAATTGATTATTGGTACTCATCATTTTCTTGACTTTTCTCAGCACATCTAATAGTTTCTTCTGTACTTACTAATGTAAAAACAAAGCTTAATTTCTTTTACTTTTCCATTATTCTTGCTATGTTAGTATATGGTTTCTGGATTTTATTCATTGTTATGTTGTTACTGCTTATGCTTATCTTATAATTTTCATTAATTTCTTGTAGTAAACTCTATGGTTCGCTCTATTATGAACCATACTTGAAGAGTTATTATTTATGAAGGCACAGTGCTGACAAAAGATTAATCAAAGGAATTTAACTATTAGTTTGCATTTCAAAAGTTAAAGATATATAAATATAATATGATGGAACTAGACACCACCACCAGAATTGTAATGTATCTAGATGAAAATATAAATTCTTTTTGCTTATGTTTGGTCTCGTGGTAGCACTTTTTTTTCTGGCATCCCAATACAAACAAAACGTGAAAATTAGGAAGCCAAACGCGCTCCACGGTAAATGCAAACCGACACTTATATATTTAGGTGCATGTTTCTAGCTAAGATACATCTTAATCTGTTGGTGCAAAGAAGTATTCCTGGTTATCTTTATTTTTAGCTATCAAAGTCTTAATTACTAACCTATCTGATTGCAATAATTTGTAATGGTTGGATCTCATGTATTTTGTAGTCTATTCTAATATTAGGACGAGCAAAGAGCCTTCACATGTGCTATTGCTGTCACTGCATGAATTAAAAAGAATAACATGCTTCTCAATCTTTAATCAGAAGTAAAGTTATAACCAAAAGCTTTATATGCATGGAACTGAGTGTTTTAAGTTGAAGTTCCTTTGTATCTGTCTTAGTTTCCTTTAATTGAAATATATGAGCACCATTTTCAATAGTGTGTGTTTAGTTCTAGTCAAATGGTGGTGCGGAAATCATTGTACAGAAAGAGAAAAAAAGTACTTTAAGATACATGCAGGCTAATTTTTGAGGTACTAAAAAATAACGTTAAGTTGTTTTTTAAAAAAGAGATTCTAATAAGCTGTTTTGTATAAATAAGTTGTTTCAAATAAGTTGTTTTGCATAACTAAGCTCTTTTGGATAAGTTGTTTTTTAAAATGAGATCGTAATAAGTAGTTTCGCATAAATAAGTTGTTTCGAATAAGTTGTTTTTTTTAAAAAAAAAGATCCTAATAAGTTGTTTTGTATAAATAAGTTGTTTCAAATAAGCTGTTTTTTTAGAAGAGATCATAATAAGTTGTTTTGCATACATAAGCTGTTTTTAATAAGCTATTTTTGAAAATGAGATGGTAATAAGCTGTTTTTGCATAAATAAGCTATTTTGCATAAATAAGCTGTTTGGAATAAGTTGTTTTTAAAAATGAGATCGTAATAAGCAGTTTTGCATAAATAAGTTGTTTTGAATAAGTTGTTTTGAATAAGTTGTTTTTTTTATAAAATGAGATCCTAATCAGTTTTTTGTATAAATAAGTTGTTTCGAATAAGCTGTTTTATTAAAAGAGATCATAATAAGCTCTTTTGCATAAATAAGCTGTTTCGAATAAGCTGTTTTTTAAAAATATATTGTAATAAGCTGTATTTTTAAAAAAAAGATCGTAATAAGTTATTTTGCATAAAAAATTATTCGTTTTGGTATTTTATTTTATGAAATTAAAAAAAGTGGGAGAGAGATGATTTAATTAAAAAAAAATAGTTTATTTAAAAAATAAAAAGGTGATAAATAAAAAATATAATTATTTAAATAAAAAAATTTAATATTTTTTTGAAGTTATCCATTGGACTTTTTTATTCTAAAAAGGTGATCCATTGGATTTTTAAAATAAGGTGGATGGATCAAATCCATCCATAGTTTTTAATGGATTGATCCAAACCAATCCATTAACAAATTTTTTTGTTTCATGGATGGATTTGTAGTGGATGGATTGGATGAATATGGATCGCATGGATCATATTGCCACCCCTAATAGTGATGGTAACAAAAGTCCGGGACCCGGTGGTTTTAATTTCGCATTCTTCAAAGAATTTTGGTATCTTATGAAGCATGAGATTCATATTATGTTCGATCAATTTCATGCCAATGAGAAAATTCCTAAGTGCTTCCTTTCCTATTTTGTGACTCTTATCCCAAAGGTGAAGGACCCAACATCTTTGAAGGAATTCCATCCAATTTTTCTCTTAGGATGCCTTTATAAAATTCTCTCTAAGGTGTTGGCTACAAGGCTTTCTAAGGTGATGAATTCTATCATTTCCGAGTCTCAATCCGCGTTTTTGAAAGGTAGACATTTGGTAGATGGAGTGTTGGTGGTGGACTTGGCAAAGAAATCCAAACGGGAGTGTTTAATTCTCAAGGTGGACTTTGAAATGGCATATGATTCCGTGGATTGGAGTTTTTTTTGAGTATATGATGAAAAGAGTTGGAATGTGTGACAAATGGGTTAGATGGATGAAAACTTGTGTGTTTAGAGGTAATATGTCTATCCTCGTTAATGGTAGCCCGATGGAGGAAATCAATGTGGAAACGGGCTTGAAACAAGGTGATCCGTTAGCGCCATTCTTATTTCTCTTAGTGGCGGAAGGCTTTAGTGGTTTAATGAAAAATGCGGTAAACCGGAATTTATTCAAAGGTTTTGAAATTAAAAATGGTGGTTTGGTGATCTCACATTTACAATATGCCGATGACACTCTTTGTATAGGAGAGCCCACGGTGGATAACCTATGGACTTTGAAGGCTATGTTGAGAGGATTTGAAATGGCGTCCGGATTAAAAGTCAATCACCATAAGAGCTCTTTAATAGGAGTGAATGTGCTTAGAGACTTCATGGAGGCGGCTTGTGGTTTTTTGCATTGTAGAGAAGGAAGTGTCCCGTTTAAATACTCGGGGCTACCGGTAGGTGCGAACTCAAAGAAGGTGTCTACTAGGGAACCAATGTTGGAGCAATTAAGGAATTGGCTTAATTCTTGGGGCACTAAATATGTGAGTCTTGGAGATATGATCACTCTTCTTAATTTCGTGTTGAATGCGATTCCTTTTTTTTTTCCTATCTTTTATGAAAATTCCGGCAAAAGTGTTGAAGATGGTAACCCGGATTGAAAGAGAATTTCTCTGGGGCGGGGTTAGAGGAGGTAGGAGAATTTGTTGGGTTAAATGGAAGAGGATTTGTCAACCAAAATGCAAGGGAGGATTAGGAGTGAGAGATGTCAAAAGGGTGAATTTGAGTCTTTTGCCCAAGTGGAAATGGCGCCTACTTCAAGATGGAATACCACTTTGGAAAGTGGTGTTAATTGAGAAATATGGGGAGAATATTTTCGGGCTCACTCCGGTGTAGGGGTATAGGAGACCGCACTTTTTGCCTCGGGGTGGTGGATGGAGTTGTCGAATTTGGAAGGTGGAGTTGGGGTGAGTTGGTTCTCTAACAATGTGGAGCGCAAGATGTCCAATGGGAGGAGTATTAGTTTTTGGAATGATAGGTGGATTGGAGAACAACCTCTAGCCTTGGCTTCCCTCAGATTTATTCAATTTCGAATCAAAAAGAGGCAAAAGTAAGGGATTTGTGGAGTGTTCTTTATGGGGAGGTGATTTGGAATTTATTGTGGAGAAGACAACCCTTTCATGTGGAAAGGAATTTAATTGGGAATTTATTGGAAATCATTGAAGGAGTTAGGCTAGGGGTGAGGAAGATAGATGGGTGTGGACGCCGGAAGAGGGAGGTGATTTCTCGGTGAGCTCTACTTATAGAGTGTTAGAGGATTTATTGTCTCTTAATGAAGGGTTGAATGCTCTAGAGGAAGAGGTGTTCGCGAACCTTTGGAAGAGTCCGGCTCCATCCAAGGTGGTGGCTTTTTCTTGGATGGCTATTTTGGATCGCATTCCTACGAGATCAAACCTAGTGGTTCGGAGTGCTTTACCTCACGGGGAACCTACTACTTGTGTGTTGTGTGGGATGAGGGAGGAAACAACGTCGCATCTCTTTTTGCATTGTGAGGTGGCATCATTAATTTGGCAGAATTAATGTTGTTACTCCACAAAACCTGCTTTTTCACTTTGCGAGTTGGACGGGGGAGGTTAATTCGAGACAATTGCGGAAAGCCTTTTGGTTGATTTAGCACACTTCGATTTGAATGATTTGGAAGGAGAGGAATGTCTGCATATTTAAGAACCAATTCAAGCATTTTGATAAGGTAGTGGATGACATTAACATAGATACTTAGAACACGCAACAAGCATTAACATAGATACTTACATTACTTACTAAGGAGGCCATCATACTTACGGTCACGAGTTAAATTCACATTCTTATAAAGTACGAGTGAACTTCTTACTTAAACTAGAAAAAAATACTTTCTACTAAACTGATAATAATTAATTGTTATATTATAAAATATAAAATAAAACGATGAGACACTAGTGAGTTGTTACAAAGGTTTTCTTGGTGAAGAAGGTGCGCAGATTAAAAAGCTTACTACCACCACCACCATTACTGACACTGTTACTGTTGTCCTCGATTCTGTAGCTTATGTTGTGACTGTACCCAACACACATTGGAAAACTCAAATTCAATACCTTCGCTTTGCCACCACCACCGCCGGTTGAAGCGAACCTACTCCGGCGACTCATGGTGGGTTTAGCGGTAGAGCCTCCATGGCGAACCTGCCAAACCGGGCTGCTCCTTCCCAAATGGACCCCTGCCCGACCAGGACTACTTGGCCATTTCCTTGACTTTGAGTCTCCGGCGGAGTTGCTCCTCGAGCAAGGCGCACTGTTTACTTTCCGGGTAACCGGAGCTCCGGTAGAGAAAGGCCATATATTAATGTTGAGTTCAGCTGAACCACCATCACCACTGTTTCTAACTCTTTTCTCTTTTTTCTTAACTTTTTCTTGTGTGTTGTTGTTATTGTTTTTCTTCATGAAGATGTTTTTCCATCGCTTCGATGTTGTGGTAGTTAAACCATCATCAGTTATGGCAGGTGATGAGTTGGGTTCTGGAACAGGGTCAGGGTTGGGTTTGGTTTGGGTGGAGAGGAGATGAAGGGGAAGGATAACGCCGTCAAGGAAGAGTTGATCGGCGGGAATGATGTTGGGTTGTGGGAATGAAGGGTTTCTTAGCATCCAGAATTCAAATTCTGGTGAATGTGTTTGTGTGCTTTTGGTGTCCATTGAATGGAGATTTCCAAGTTACAACGGTGTTTAGGAGAAGGTGGTGTGAGTGACTGTACAAAGCATTAATTAAAGAAGGAAGACTATGAACTCCTATATAGTATATCCCTTTATATATTTTAGTTGTATTATCAAAATTAAGAGTAAAATTAGTGTTTCATGTATTTCTTCATTATATGTACGTGTTTTAGTTTTCAAATAAGTTTCAATCATCCACAATGGAGACATAATTTTTGGGTGCTCCACACAAGTACTCATCATTCACATGTAAAAAAAAATTACTCATCATTTATTTATAATTTTTTAACAATAACACTTAATAAACACTTGATCTCTTCAATCAGCATCACATATAAATTTCTTCAATGAAATTCATTAATCAACTATCAATACTTTTATATCATTACATTTCAATTTTTAATATTAAAAAATATGGGTTCTACTTATTAAAAAAGTGTGTGCAAGAATGATTAATTTAATGGAAGACATTATCGGCCCCAGTTAAGAATGAGATGCTTTTTTGAGACTTCAGATTCTATAGGACTCCCAAAAAAATTCTCCACAATGGGGTACCTAACATATATCATGTCTTAAATATTTAAGACTATGCCATTGTAGATGCTCTAAGTGACTAATGGCATGTTTGGTAACTTGTACAAACAACCAATCTCTTCTTAAGATGTCGTTCTCACCGCAATTTTATCAAGCTACCTTTTTTAGCTTCACGCCAAACGCAAGGCTGCGTTTTCACCACCGCTGCACCAAACACTAACTAATTTATCTAAGAATGACACATGCATTTTAACATTTAATCCGTACATTATAACAACAAAAAAAACTTGATAGAAGGACCACCATGAATGATGTATTATGAATCGAGTAATGATATTTGTAACAATTTGTAGAACAGCTTTCTTTTTCTCCTTTTTAACTGGTCAAAAACATAGAGAGAATAATAATACTACGAGAAGAAATGGTAGAGTTGTTTAAAAACTGTCCAAAAATGATTGTAGATATATCATTTCACTTATGAATCTAAAGATATGCTTATCTTTTTATAAAACTAAAAAACTAAGTGAAATAAGAGAGAGTTAGAGAAGAGAGAAGTAGAATAGAAATGACTCATTTATCGTGTTTGATTATCATAAAAATAGAGAAAAATAAAAGACGAGCCCCACTTAATTTCTATTTTTTCCCTCATCATCGTCAAAGAAAGAGCGAAGAAATACACTCATCGTTTTTTTAAATTTCTTTTTTGCACTTCTATTTGAAGGCCAGACTTTCCTGCTTCCTCTCCTCCTACCTTTCTCTTCGTGTGTGCCATTTCCTCATCCTTCCGATTTGATGATGGACCTCCAACTTCTCAACCATCCGTACTTTACCACACCAAGTTTAGATTTGAAATTACACACCATTAGATTGAGAAAACTAAAAATCATAGGTGTGGATTAAACCTTTTTAAACTTGATTATTCAATCTAATATATTTTTACAAATCTAATAGTAGTTAGAATGTGATTCAATACTTAGTAAGGAAAAAAAAAAGAATATGGATCTATATTCTTTCTTAAAATGATTGAATAAATTGCATATGCTTCATTACTGTTTGAAATCGACATCCTGCAATACCAACAAGATTTAATAATTACGTGACTATGTACCATCAAATAGATGGTGATGGGAATATGACCCTCTTGTTGGTTAGTGTTTGCAACTGACAAAAATTTACTATTTACTATATATTATACATTACTACTAGTATTTAATTTTGTAAGTAATTAAATAGATAAAATGGATGGATGAATCTGAATCACACAACGAGTTGCTGGCCACATACTTTCTCCTACCAACATCATGGGACAAGGGAAAAATGGAAATCCCAATACCCAACTTTAGAGTGCTGACTTATTATTCCTATTATTACTACTCATGTCATGATATGTGCGATCTCTTGAATAACGATCTCTTGCAATTTTACTCTTGAGACTTGATTACATGTTCACCATAAACAACTTACGAGGCTGGCAAATAGTTTAACTTACCTTTATGAGAATATTCTTGATCACGATATTTCTACCATGATTCCATGAAGATCATTTTACTCAAATATCAATGGTAATTTTGAATTCAAGTTACATATGTAGTTTATACATGCAATAAAAATTACTATAGAAAACAAATCAATCATTAATTAGGGAACTTCTACGGTACACCTCATAAATTGAGGTGTACCGGTACTCTTGCTTCATAAATTGATCATTTTATGAAGTAAAGAGCTATTTGTCAATGCTTACAATTTAGAAAACATCATTTCATAAGAAAAAACATCATTTCATTGTTTATAAGAATCGTATTAAATTTTTAACATTTTCTCATAAAAAATAATCAATATTCTTCGTTATGAGTAAAAAAAAATCAAAAAAATTAAATTTTATTTCATCAACGCTTTTGGTAAATAAGATTTAATTTTTATAATTGTCAATGATAGAAAATACTTATTTTTCTTCAAAAAAAACAACTCATTTAAGTATTAAATTAAAGATTTGGTGCACCGATACACTCAAATATTTGGGTGTACCATAGAATTTTCCCATTAATAATATGAAATGTACACTCTACAACTTGGCTTAAGATGAAGAAGAGTTAATAGGATACATCAAAATCAGACGGTTATTACGGTTGTCATGTAGTAGCATACAAGTGCCTTAGAAGAAACCCAATCCTAAATGGGCTCCAGCTGAAACCCGTTTTAATAGCAATGAATTTGGAAGATAACTTGTATTTTTATATTCTTTCAACAAAAAAAAAAGAAAAAACTTGTATTTTTTTTTCCTTTTTTTTTGGTACAACTCTTGTATTTTTATATGGTCACACAAAATTATATTTTAACTAAGCGGATTCTTAACTTACTCTCTCTTAATTATGGCATGCTTATGTTTTTTTTTTATATACTCCCATAGTCCGATGCAATCTATGAACGTCTATTAAAATGAATTTATGAAAAATTGATACACGTTTTCTAGCACTTCTCCCAAATATACATCAACAAATTTGTATTTGAGACGGCAAGGACGATTGTATTTTTTTGCTACAAGCAAGAACGATTGTTGAGTGAAAAGAAATGGCAGCGACATTGCGTTTTATTTTATTTTTTAGATTTTTTAGGAAATTGCGTTTTTTTTTAGAAAAGGGTTTTGTTTGAATAATTAAAGGAAAAATACAAAACTAACTCTGCATTTAAAAACAACTTAAACTAATGGAAACTTGTTTTTTTTTTGTTAAAAAAAACATGTGGGGGTATACTTGTTAACTTACTCTTTTATGTTTTTGAGTGAGAGTGATTTAAAGTCCCAATTAACTAATATTTTCATTGATAATAACTATAAATTGACTTCTTTTTTCCTTTTTATTTTGTGATTTTTTTTTAATTTGTGAGTGTGCCCGAAATCTAGGACGTGTTAACATCCAAACCGGCCCAAAATCAAACGGTAACCCAACTTAAAATTTAAAATCGCACAAAATCAAAATTCATTAGATGTGCTTTGATAACAATCACTCATATTGGTTTTAAGATTCTTTTTTCAAAAACCGAACTCAATCAAACCGCTTACATAAATATTGCATTAATCTATTATTTGTTGGCACCAACCTATTTGCCACAATTTTTGTTTTTGTTTTTGTTTTTTTATAATAGTGACTAAGAGGTATATACTAAGTTACTAAACATTTTTCTTTTTCTTTTTGAGTTGGTTGTTTGTTGGTTATGTGATGGCCACCCACCAATTAATAGGCCTTTAAGATCACAACCAACTATCATTGCCATCTTAGGTTGGGAAAATGGGGTATCACATGCCAATTTGTAATTCACTTGCTAACAATTGTTTTAAGAGCATTGTTTAAAGAATGTGTAAAAAAATTGTCTTGAAAAATACAATTTAAATATATGTAAAAGTCGTAACTATATTATTTTTCATGTGAAAGCAAATATGTTTGAATGTTTAAACCAGTGTTTTTAAAACCCGAACTGACCCGGAGGGTGCAGCGGTTCGGGCAGGCTACAGGATCGGATATGCAATTAACCCGCTGAAACCCGGTGTGACCCGGCGGGGTCAGTGGGCGGACCGCTGAACCAGTTTAGCCCACCCGACCCGTTTTCCCATTTATTATTATTTTTTAAATAAAAAGGCACGGCATATATAAAGACAAAAATCCTAGTAACACATACTCCCAACCCAAATGTCACTCCCTTCTCAACCGATGAAGATGATGAGTATGGATATCAAGACTATCACAATTTGACTCCATAGGCATAAATAATTTATTGATTAGTGAATTGTTATAACTTACTTGAGTTTCTGTTTTTTGTTGACTATGTAACTTACTTAGGTTTGTAAGTTTGTTATATTTTGATTTCCAACAATGTTTAGAACATACTATGTTTTAAAGATGGAATTTGAATTAGAACTTATTTGTTAGGTTTTTTATGCGGTAATATTGTTTAATGTATGAGCTAATTTGATTTTGGATTGGAATTAGCTTGAATTGTGATCCAGTTAAGAAATTAATTTGCAAACTTGCACCTGTGAATATAATTTTTTTTTTATGTACGAACTTTAAATAGAAAAAGAAAATGATAGGATTTTGTTTTATTAAAATTTCATTCAAAATGTAATTTTTGGTTATAAATATTTTTATATAAATCAGGTCAATAGTCATGTGGTCCGACCAGTGACCCACTAACCCAGTGCCTTGATCAGGTCGATCACCGGTCAAGGTTTTAAAACATTGGTTTAAACAATACCAATAAAGTATTTGTTAACATTTTCCTTGACGTAAACTCTTTATTACTAAAAGTAATACTCTATGTTATCATATTAATTGACTTAGTTTGATTATATGCACTATTTATATTTATATTTATATTTGAGTTTTGCTAACGGATGTTCTAAAGAAATTAGTTAAGGAATCTATTAAAGAAAATTTTGTCTTGAAAATACAACTTGTTACTTTTGTCAATGTAATAATTACAAAATGTTTTGATACAAACTTACAATATTTCAGCACTTTAACTAATACCTTAAGGGCACTCGTTAACATTCTCCTTAATATTTTAGCAATATTAATAAGTATTCTTTAGACATTTGTTAAAGATTCAAAAAGGAAACAGTTACTAAATTTTATGGAGAATTTTTTTATATTTTTTTATATTTCAATGTGATGAAGTCATAATTCTTAAGATAAAGTTTCTACATTAATCTTCTTAACAAGTGCCCTTGTTAAAATTTCTCATAATTTTATTAGGGTAGACTGATTCGAATTGAGCGTATTATTCATATATGCTCCCTCCATTTTTATTGATGCTTGAATAACTGTACCCAAAAGAAAATCAAGTTATGGTCAAATTGTGTCATAATTTTCTATTAGATTTCAGTCCAACTCATTAATTTTTTAAATCTTTTTTAGAAGTTTTTCTATGTCTTTTTTTGTCTTGAGTGATTTGACTATCCTCCATCAATCTACTATTCCACTAAATAATCTATATGTCTTTTCCTCTATATGTTCAAACCACCTAAATTTATTATTTTCCACAAATTTTTTATTATAGGTGTTACATCAGCTTTCTTTAATATTGTCATTTCTAATCATATCTCATTTGATACTACCACACGTTCAACACAATATTCTCATCTTCGTTATGCTTATTTTACTCTCGTGTTTCATTTTCATCCTCCAACACTGTTTCGTACAACATTGATGATTTTATTGTTGTCCGGTAAAATTTCTTCTTCAACTTAACCAGCTACTTTCGTATCACATCAAATACTTATGCCTAATTAAAATGCTTGAATAACTATACCAAAAAATATCCTTAAAAAAAACTATACCAAAAAATAAATGAAATAATTAAAATGCTTTAATAACAAGAAACCATAGGCCTAATTAATCGCCTGGGAGATGACAGAAAACGATTCTTATTGAGAAATCATGATCCAATAATTGGCAGCAATGATAAACAAAACGAAAAGTGACCAACCATTATATGATGATGATATTCACAATCATAGTTTTTGTTCAAAAGAGTCACGAAATTAAGGGCAAAAGGCCAAACGATTCATTTACCTTTATGCAATTGGTTGTTAGCTAATTGTACTAAACTCTCTTTTAGGGGAATGGATTTTCTCCGATATACTATTTCTCTACTTTTTTTTAAGGCAAATACTAACATAACTTAAGAAAATGCTAACGAATACTATGGAGATACAAATTAAAAAAATCAACAGTAGTATTCTTTTGAAAAGTGTGTGTTTGATTTTTAAAGTTTACAAATTGTTATTTCCGATTAAAAACCTAATTTTCGTTTCCTTATGTATTTGTTAGCATGACCCTATAATCTAATATAGAAATGTTATCTTACAAAAAATTGCATATTAGCTCAGTTGGCAGGGACATACACTGTTATATGTCGGGGTCGGAGTTCAAACTCCGAACATCCCACTTATTCACCTTGAAAAATGTAAATTCTAACCACTAGACTACTTGACAAAAAAAAATGTACATTCAATTTCTTAAAATTTAAAAAATAAATCCAATACAAAATTTTAATTTTAGATTTTTTAACATGTGTTCTTAAGATATAAGTCAACGAAAAGTGAATATTAAATTTTTTCGTTGAGGAATAAATACTAAAATTATTATACCGCTTTTGCAACAACTTTTTATAAAAAAAATAATTAACAGAAAAGGTAATTGTGTCATTTTTGGTTTTACAAAATGATTTCGTATTCATAATTGAAAATTATCACATTATTTTCACTTTCTCATTAACAAATTGTAACCTAATGATAAAAAAATAAAAAAAAATCTTACAAATGTTCATTAATAGAAATGAAGTAAAAAACAATATGACAAAAAAAAAATCTTTTTGAGCCAAGAAAGTCTTGAGTTTCCTTTTCTTTGCCTTATAAACACAAAAGATAGATAAGTATATTAGAAAAATATAATTATTATACAAATAAAGATGTGTTTATTTGTCATCGTAAATTGAGTTCAGCTGGTGGAGACATTACATTATATATGTAGGGGCCGAGGTTCAAACTCTAAAGACTTCACTTATTCTTCTTAAAAAAAATTGGCTACTTGAAAGAGAGAAAAAAACAAAACATGCTTATTTTATGGAGAAGAAGCCGAATATTTGTCTAACTATTCTTATTTTATTTGGTTCCAAATTATCACAACTATCCATCATAGTATACAATATCCAACAGAAAGTTTACACATTAACATTATGGACCCAACAAAAACTAACATAACCCCCCATAATCATGTGCATGGTTCAATAAAGTTTGTTTGAGACGAATTCATTGAGTTGATACATGTTTACCAAGTCACGCTAGTTAACCAAAAAAAATTTAGCCACTCGTGTGTTTGTATCTGAATGTATGAATGTGTTTAGAGGAAGCAAATTAACAAGACAAACGTGTTTTCATGTTCGTTTACAATGACCTAAAGCCGTAAAGCAACTTGTTAATTATCATCCACAATGCTAGATCCAACAGACACAATGTTTCAACACTTGACTCAATTACCCCACCAATGTTTGATCATCAACTACGATTTCAAGCATTGATATATGACCATTTTTTAATCTAAATTATCATGTTGCTCTTACGTCATAATATAGATATTGAACATCATGCATATGCTGTGGCCGATAAGGCCACCAAGACAATCGCCTCGGACTTTCAAAAGTATAAAAACAAAATTACTCGATAAAATTTCTTAAATTCTACTATTTTTAAAATAAAAATTGTGAAATAAAATTTAAAATTGGTATGGTCTTAATAAAGATTTAGTTGATTCACAATATGTGTTGTTACTCGTGCAATAAAATGAATGGGTATGCAGCATGCCTGAGTTTGCTGATGAACGTTTGAAAGGTGCTGGAGATGGATTGGGAAGTTAGCATTTTTCATACATATACAAAGAGAGCAATGCATGTGCAGAAGTACTAGCTAGTATGGCTAGTGAAGATGGTTCATCTTTGATTATCTATGAGCAATGTTCTACTTGAGTTAGCTTAGTTTTCTTAGCTGATTGTATTTGTAATGGTGTTGCTATAAGTCGATTAATTAAAAGTTAATTTCGTTTTTGGACTTCGGCACTCTTGTTCTCCACGGAAAAAAATTAATTTAATAAATAATTTGTATTCTAACACATCTGAAAAATAAGTAAGAGAAAGAGAGAGAGAGAGAGACCAAAATAGTTGTAATGAGCATAGAAAAAACCTTTCTTAGGCATCAATAAATACATGTTGGGCTGACCATAATCGGCGTAGAATATTTCATTCAAATTGTTATGCAAGGATTAATTTATTTATTTTTACGGATATACGGATTATGTTATCTCTTAAAAAGGGGAAAAAATTTTGTTAAATTAAATAGATGAAAATATTCCTTAAAAATATAATAAACCATGGCGAGATTTAGCATTGAATGAGTTGATGGTTTATTTAAAGTTTACTTTTTAATTTAATTAAGGTTAATTTTTCTTTAAAAAAAAATTAAAAACTGTATGAGTTCTTCCTACTTTTCATTGTTTTCTGAAAAAAAAAATATTATCAAATTACATATTCATAATTTTCCCATACAATTGGGTCCTTAAAAAAAAGTGGCCTCTTGCAAGAAAGAATAACCAATTTTTTTGGTTAGAGTCCATATTTTTTTCAAGAACAAGTGCATGGGAAAACTAATGAATATGTAAATTTAATAAGATTTTTTGAGGTATAATGACAGGAAATCAAAGCGAATAAAGAATAACCATGAAAGCCAAGTATCAGGTTGTATAGAGTGTACACACTAAACAAGTGTTCCTAATTTTACCCTTCAAAAAAAAAAAAGTGTTCCTAATTTTCGTCAAGTGAAAAAACAAGTAAACAGTCCAATCTTCTATTCCTCGTATTGCATGGAGACACTAGACATAGTTCCATCTTATCTCGTTTAATCTTTTTAACAAATGTCTGCTTTTAGTCTTAGACCTCGACATTTTGCTCCTTAATCACCACATATAGCATTAGTTTAGAGTTTAATAATAGAATGCACGGATATTTCTAAAATTCCAAACGTGATGTCTTTTTATTCAAAGCAAAAGTGATACTACTTATGTCATTGACCATTATTGAAGTAGTAACATGCATTTATCCTTCTTTAATCAAACACACAAATAACTAATCAACTTTTAGCTTGCTTTTCAGTTTTCCGCTGATTTATCAGTTAATTTTATCAAACACAGCCTACGGAAAAATAATATCAAAATAGTGAGAATCGAACCAGAATAATGCAGAAAATTAATCCCAAAAATGATCCTCAGATTTACATATTTGCAAGCTTAATCAGTTACAAAGACAACTTTGAGATAACCTCAACAAAAGCTTTATTGTATTCTTTTTCTTCTTCATTTTCAAACTTGTGATTGATTATATATATCTATAGACACTCTTCTCACATAATTACTATATTGAAGTTCAATAGAAACACAAGCACTACATGTTTCCGGTTTATTATATTTGCAGTAGTTCCTAAAAATATATGAATTGCTGTCATCAAAATGTCGTCTCATAGCACACCTAAGCTTGCGCACCAAGCTCCAAGAGTAGAGTGTGACTAATTGCATCGGATCCTGGGCCAGTGAATTGAATCGGACCTACAGTGAAGATCAGGATCGTGAGTGTTTCTTCAGTCCAAAATAAAACAAATTCTGAATTGCAGCAATAATTTCCAGGTAACAACTATAATTTACAAGAAAAATGTTAAAAATACATTCTTAAATATACTTATTCCACACAGCTTTTACTATTGACAAAATAATGAAAACTACTTTTACCTAATAAGATTGGACTGTACAAACAAAAAGAAAGAACATCGCTTTTTAGAAGCACACAGAGGAAACAATAAGTGAAAGAACAATCCATGCATACCTGGACTGATGTAGCAATTCTTTAGGGCCCACTCATCCCGCAAGGAGGCAAACTTTTTGAAGGGAGCCTCTGAAAATTCAATATGAAATGTAGTTATTTTGCGTAAAAGATAATTGGAGCCGATATTATAGCAGCAATAATCACAGTATGTTTTTTAAATCCACATTTATATAGCACTCAAAATCTGGAAGAATGGATTCATGCCCTGAAGGTTGGCCATGAAGTACCCTATGGTGATTAATGAAAGAGAGGGGAAAAACCTAATTTTTTGTGCCACGTTATGGATCCAGTAGAAGAAAATATTTTCCCTCCCTTTTCATATTAATGTCAACTTTCTACGTGGCTGAAAATATAGTTCTCACTTCTCAGCTTGTTACTATTGAGGAGTAAAGAATAGATGGGTAAATATACCTTCAAGCTCCACCATTGCTTTCTTAATCACAGGCTTGAATTTACCTGCACGGAAAATCACACAATTCATATACAAAATAACACTAAATAACACATTGAAATAAATGAAATAAGTAGAGCTGTGGAATGTTGCATTACCAGACATTGTTAAAAGAAGCAGCTTGTGAATATTGATAGTCCAGAAAATACATAAAAAATATTTCTTAATTTAAATACAAGCTTAAATACCTCTTTGGTCCCGTAACTTATTTAAAAAGTTCAGTTTGGTCTCTCAACTGTAGAACCGCTCAATTTGGTCCCTTAACTTATGTTAGTTAATGCAACTTGGTCCCTTAACTTATTAAAATATGCTGTCTATCCATTTATTAAGGGACCAGGTTGAGGGACCAAATTGCTTTATCTTGCATAATTTAAAGGACCAAATTCACTGGATTTAAAGTTAAGGGACCAAAGAGGTATTTAACCCTTAAATATATTTATTCTCAACACCTGCGACAGCTGACAGCACAGATATAACTATGAACTGATTTTTGTATCAACATGGAAATAAAAGGTTATTTAATGAATTTTCATAGAATACAATGGGGTAAATTGTGAAGCAAAAGCTTTTATAGATTGCAATGCATACCATGTCTCCTCTCCACGTCCATTAGTGAGGTAAGCGCAGTTCCACCAACAGTCCACTCTTCTACCGGAGCGCACAAATTTCCAACCTGATCAAAATATCAGTCAATCCAAGAATCACTCATCAAGACTAATCTAGAAGTATTTAATTTGAAAACCAGAAGACAGTGAAAAGATAAGAGCATTTGGAAAGGCACAAACTGATGATATTAATCCAGTCTTCCCACTTTGAAGGAGGGCTCCAGCACCATAACCCAATGCATAGCAGTAAGTAGAATCAAAATTAGTTGGCAAACCACATCTCCCTTCATAGCTGCATATTATAAATGAGTTTTGGTAACTACAAACACTAATCAATGAGCTTGAACATAGTCATACCATTAGCAATTGTATGGTGAAAAGATTTTTTTAAAAAAAATAATAGTTAAAGGCAAATTAAAAAGCAGGTCCACAGAACCTCTGTTTTGTTACAGAGCAGCTTATATCATCCAACCTTGCAACTTCAAGACTGATATAAATTAGATGGAGTACCCGAAAAAGTGAGACTGCCCTTTGAACCCGCCTTTGTATGTGCCTTCTTGTTTTCTCTTCTCCAACTCAGTTTCAACCATTTGAATAAACATTTTTTCTGTTTCTATCTTAGCAACCTAATTGAGAATATACCAACATTGAGGCCTAGTCGAATTGTATGATGGGCAAAATAAACACAGCAAGCATAGCAACATAACACCATTAAGCACCTGAACATTTCCATGTGGATCTCTTTCAAGCATCAATTGCTCTTGAATTGCTCGAGGTAAAAATTCAAAAAGCTTCAATGACTGATCAGTGAGTTTCTTCTTCCATAACCCACCCTCATCCACAGTTTCATGGGCCAGAATTTCATTGAGTTCTGAAATAAGGTGCTGGATCTGCAAACAAATAAAAGATATAATAATTATTATCAGCATGCATTTTCCTATAATTTGGAAATGAACACATGCCAAAACATCACACAGGAAGAAAAACTTTTAAAAGAAATCTTTTTATTAAGAGTGGTAGCTACCTCGGGAATGAAATCAATTAGACCTTCAGGGATAAGAATGACACCATAGTTATAATTATCCTCAGCTCTTTTAGAAATGATATCCACCATGTAGTCGGTGACATTCTTCAATGTCAGCTTCTTGGCAGCAACCTAAATTAAGATATTACGTCAAACCAAATATTTGATAGGGCCCCTTGACATGTAACTGAATAAAAGTAGATAAATTGCACAAGGAAGTCATCTATTGCTTGGGAGGGAGGAAGTAATGAAATTGAAATGTATTAGTAACTTAAGCTTTCACGAAATTTCCGCAGCACATTAGAATTGCTTTACCATTCAGGTCCATATATTGAAGGGGTTATTCACATGTTCAAGCAAAAAATTAAACTACACTTTTCATTTAATTACACTTCTCTAGTTACGCCCTTCATTTAATTATACTTCTCTGGATAAAAAGCTGTGCCAAACAGTAACTTCTGTTCCACTTAAAAGTAATGACAAAAAAATAGAAGCAGTGGAGAGCCGTTAGCAAACTTCAATCGCAAAATCAACATTGATGCATTAAATATTAATCTTATTAACCTCTGCACTTCCAAACACTAGATGACATAATCAAATTTACGACAAACCTCTTCTCCAATAATAGTAATGTTTGGATGAGTTTGTAAAGCGCATTCCAGTGTAATGTGTGAAGCTGCACGCCCCATAAGCCGCACAACTGCAGAAAGGTGACCATATCTCACCCACTGTTTGAAACTCAATAGAACAGTAATGAACAGGTAGGACATTGGTTTATTTTCATGAACTTGCTAATGACTCGATAAAATGTAATGAAAATAAATGAACCTTTAAGAAAAAGTAGGTCATGAGCACAGACGCAATAAAGGACAATCAGAAGGAGGAAAATCCATAACAAGTGAACATAATACAAGGAAGTTATATGACCAAGGTACTTCAATCTCAAAAGTCAGATTGGAAGTTTTCATAGAAAAGCATAAAATTTGAGTCAAAAGATGGCATAAGCCACAAATAAAGACCTTTTATGTATTGGGATGTTTCTGTTGTCACAATAATTGTATTTTCAATTTCAAAACCAAAGAACTGAAAACATGACTTCAGATCTTCACATGTCATGTTTATATTTATATTAGCCATTCATAAAAATAAAAAATAAAAAATCTTCACATGTAAGAATGACAACAAGTAATATTGGGAACTGAATTGCAGATATGTAAAACTTATAAGATTAAGTGGTCCATTTGGTCAGAAATGGGAAGCAAATGAGTCATAACAGAAATCTATATTTGAATATCCATGGTGATGCATTAAGATTGGCCAATGCAGCTCTGTAAAGTATGTACTCATTAGATACAATTTGCAATAGTTCTAAAAAGTTTTCTACAATCGTATACTTACAGTGGTAATATTTTCCTGTTGATCGAGCATCTATCATAACATTTCCAATCATTTCTGCATATATCTGCATAATATGTACATGAAAATATGAACAATGTTAGACCATGTAAAAGCAGCATTAGTGGTACATGCCATAAATCATTTACAGTTCAAGGAACATATAATGGTCAAAGAAAGAAAACATCGAAGTTATAGGGTGTATTTCTTTTGGTATAGGAGGACGAAAGATAATAAATTCAAGATAATAAAGCTATAGTGATATTAATGTAAATAAGTGATATGATGGATGTGATTACTAAAGACAAAATCCCTAATCTTTATTTATGCAATTACTAGTCTTGTAGACTAAAATATGTAAGAGATGATCAAAGTTACTCTTATTTACTCTAAGATATTATGAACATGTTATAATTTTTTTCATATATACACCCTCTCAGCTAAAGTTTACTAAGCTTTGAAGTTGTTTCAAATATATTATGTAGACATCAGAAAAAGAAAGAAAAAAAAAATTAACCTAATGATATATATTTGAGCTTGGACAAAAATCAAGGCCACACTGCATTTAGGACAATGACAAGTCAATTCACGAAGGATGATACTAATTGTATAGCAAGTTGAAGTTACAGGATTTAGTCCTTTAGGTATAGAAAGGGCAAAAAGAATACTCAGAATAATAGAATTATGAGCCTGTTTGTTTTAGCTTTTACAATGAAAAACTATTATTATTTAAAAAATTCACTTAAATTTTTTTGGAGTGCATGCTTAAGCTTTTGAAGAAAAACTGGAATCTGAAAGAAACAAAAACTTATTTCTGTTTATTTTGAAAAGTTACATGTAATAATAAATTAATCAATATAAAAGTGGTTTTTATAACTAATCAAACAAAAAATAACTTCTACTTTATGTAGAATCTCTAAAATATAAACCAATTTTTTCAAAAAAATTAGATCACCATTTTGAAAGCTTAAACAAATAGGCCCTTTATTGACATTGTGTGATATGTTCCACACGATTCTGAAGACAACACATTGACTCGTATTTATACTAGTGCTAGGCTCATGTTTTTAAAATCAAATAATACATTGTGGTAAATAAGGAATTTTGGAAAGCAACCAAAGGAGATAATATGACCATAAATTACTCAATATATAGTCAAGAATTCAAGATATAATAAAATATATTCCATATATTTGAATGGAAGTACTAAAAAAAAAGGTTGATGATGTTGCGAGGACTAGCCTAGCTGTTATTTTTGTTTGGAAAATTATTAGTGATCCAAAGACAGGATTTCATTTTTGAAATGTTAAAATATAAATTTGACCTATACAAAATTATAAATGCACAGTGAAGACTTTCTGCACAGCCTTGTTCACCTTGCATGCAGTGTCAAACCCAAAACTAGTGGGTACTTCTTTGCATTTCAAATCACCATCAATGGTTTTAGGGCACCCAATCACACGAGTTTTCACGTTTTTGCTCCTGTATAAATCCAAATTAAACAAGATGTAGTTCAACAAATAGGAACACTTCTATATTTGTAAAAGATAACTATTTTTCTTCTCCTTTGTATAACAAAACAAATTTATATTATAAATCGACAGCTGAAAGGCTCCCAAAGGTAAATCATAAACTAACAATAAGATACAATTGCATTACCAAATACTATACCATGCCCCCCACACACAAAATATCTTTGTTCTTAGCCATAAATCTTGCCAAAGTAAAATTGCATTTTCAAAAAACCTGAAATATTCAGCAAGGAGGCACGCATTTGTGTTTGAGTCATCTCCACCAATGACAACAAGACCATCCAAGTCTAGCTTATGCACTGTTTCTTCAGCTTGTTTAAACTATACATGTAAAATACATCACTCATCATACTAAACGATACATAAAGAGATCAAATGAACATTTCATATAGAATATAAACTAGCCAACCTGTTCTGGAGTTTCAATCTTGTCCCTCCCACTGCGAATCATGTCAAAGCCACCCTACCAACAAAACTTATTTCTGTTAGTTATCAAAAAATATCACAATTTCTTGGAGAACAAAAAAAGGTGAATGCTAATGTACACATTTTGTCTTGGAATTCCTAAATTCAATTCCTTGAGAGTTTAAAAATTACTTTTTTCAACACAAATTTTTTATTTTTAGATTCCTTAAATGTGCCCTTAGGGTACATGTTAGCATAACCCAAAAAATTTGTTATAGAACACTTGAAAACATTTGTATGAAATGAGCCAGAAATATAAGGTATGTCAAATGCATTAAGCTTATAGCATAAGAAACAGATATTTATCCCACACAACCTTCAAAAAAAAACTGAAATTGTTTTTTACTAGTTGTAAATTTCACTGTACAGAGGGAAAATGTTAAAGTTCTAAAGATGAAAGGTACAGGTAACAAATTTACACAAAAACTATGAAATTAAAAATTAAATAAAGAATTGCCAAACTACAATTATAGCAAGTTGTTTATGCTCAGAAAGCATGTATCTACAATTATAGCAAGAATATACACCTGATTTCTATAAGGATAAATATAATCTGAGGTGAGCTCAACGTATTTGCACTTCATGATACCTGCAGGACCACCTCTGAAACCATACAATGTGCTTCCTTTTGCTCTATCTTGTAAATAATCTATAACCAAAATCAAATTCACAAACTGAAAATTGAATATTTTCACAAATATTGTTTCTGTTGAATTGAAAACTATCATTTCTTACCGAAAATTCCAGAAATCACATTGTGACCACCAGGAGCTTGACCACCGGACAAAACCACACCAATCTTCAACTTCTGATTGAGCTGCACTGCGTCGGAACCACTCGGCACCAGCATCGCAGACGGTTGGCCGAACAGATTCGGAAACAGCTTTGCAATTTCATCTGCATAAACGATAAAATCGAATAATTAAAGCGAATTCGAGAATTTCACGAGAAATTGAGAATTGTTGGACGAGAGAAAAGGTGAAAACCGGGGCTGCCGGCGGCGGAGCTTGGAGGACCGTCGATGATCGTGAAAGGGGTTTTGAGAACGGAGGGAAGAGGGAGGGTATGGAAGATACGACTGTTTTGAACTTCGCTGTAAACTGAAGCGAACCGGCCGGTGACTGATGGAGGAGGAGGGGCTCTGTTTGCGTCGGAGCCGCCGTCAAGTGCGAAAGACGGTGCCATTGGTGTTTGTCTGATGATGATGACGACTGTGATCACTTGTTAATGCACATTCAACTATTCAAGTGCTTACCAAACATTCTTTCAAGTTTATTCAAAAAAAAAAAAAAAAAAAAAAAA
>Ga0228711_1002739_pt1 | contig 27233 bp, 10 predicted proteins | sample MedpolnodulmetaG_2_FD_177996 | JGI IMG/M metagenome (GOLD analysis project Ga0228711, IMG submission 177996) | Root nodule microbial communities from Medicago polymorpha collected in Santa Monica, California, United States - brown nodules | ecosystem: Host-associated > Plants > Roots > Nodule... | reverse complement strand
ACAGTTGCAGAGAAAAAAGACGCACAGTGAAGAAGAAGGAGGAGAAGACAGTGCCATATCTGCCACTTGAATTGATAATTCAAATCCTATTATGGTTACCGGTGAAGTCTCTTCTACATTTCAAGTGCGTTTGTAAGTCTTGGTTCTCTCTTATCTCTGATCCTCATTTTGCAAATTCGCATTTTCAAATTACCGCAAAACACTCTCGTAGAGTTTTGTTCATGACAAATCATGCTCCGACTACACTATCTTTAGATTTTGAAGCATTGGATTGTGATAATGCTGTTACTGAAATACCCAACCCGATCCCTAATTTTATTAAACCCCCATCTAATTTTCAAGTAGTGGATTATCTTGCTACAAATTCAAGTTCGTGTAGAGGATTTATATTTCTGCACAATTTTCCAGACCTCTTCATTTGGAATCCATCAAATGGAGTTTACAAACAAATACCTTTGTCTCCTAATCATTCAAATAGTTTCCATAATCTATATGGATTTGGGTATGATCAATTAAGAGATGATTACTTGGTGGTTTCTGTAACATCGCAAAAATTAATGAGCTATCCGCGTTTGAGGTTTTTTTCATTGAGAGATAATACTTGGAATGAACTTGAGGCTGCTCCCTTCCCGTATGTTCTTCACTATTCTGTTCACAGAGTAGGGTCACTCTTGAATGGAGCTATTCATTGGTTGGTTTTTCGTAGTGATATAAAGTGTCTAGTTATAATTGCATTTGATTTAATGGAAAGAAAGCTTGTAGAGATGCCTTTACCTGATGGTTTTGACCATGCAACTAATAATTGTAATTTGTGGGTATTTGGAGAATTTCTCAGTTTATGGGCCAACGATTGGGATAATCAAAGAGTTGAAATATGGGTGATGAACGAATACAAAGTGCATTCGTCTTGGACTAAAACTCTTGTTCTTCCTGTTGATGACATTTATACTCTTTCCTTTTACCCAATATGCTCTACAAAAAATGGTGGCATTCTTGGAACAGACAATGTTACCCAATTACTGAAGTATAATGACAGAGGACAGCTTCTAGAGCATGGATCATTCTGGGACGGTCCAATTCCATTTGGATCCCAAGTGACCGTGTATACAGAGTCTTTGCTTTCACTCCCTGGTGACAATGTGCAGGCCTAAGAAGACATCACAAACAAGAAGAATGAGGTATTAAAATACTCTCCTTCACAACTTTCTTGATATTTACCTTGTATTATGAACTACTGGTCAATTATTTGTAGTATGTTTGTTGGGCATGTTGACAGCTTTGTTTGTGTGATTCACTGTTATTTATACATGTGTAACTGGATTGAGTTCTAATGTATGTTGTGGTCACTGCCTGAAATTGTTTTATTTTGTAATTTATTTTATGAGTTTATGCATGTTGGTCAGGATTGCCAAATCTGTTAAAGGTGGTTGTCTTATTAATGTTAACTGTGCTAGTTGTTTTAATTTCCCTAACAAATTGCCAAATCTAGACCTGTTCTAGAGTCATTGATCTAGATTTTTTTGAAAATATCCTTCGTAAGTGTTATGGTTTCATAAAGAGGAGATTACACGCTTACACCCACATAAAATTTTCCTCTTCCTCTGCTTGATTTTGAAATTAATGCAACAAAAGATAAGAAATTCATTTTTTTTTTTGTTAATATGTGGAGATATTGATGTCATCAAATCATGTATATTGTTAATGTTAACTTTGCTAGTTGTTTTAATTTCCCTTACAAATTGTCAAATCTGGAACCCGTTCTAGAGTCATTGCACTAGATTTTTTTTAAAAATATTCTCCGTAAATGGTTTCATAAAGATGAAATTCCATGTTTTCAACCACATAAAGTTTTCCTTTTTCTCTGCTTGATTCTGAAGTTAATGCAGCAAAATATAAGAAATTCATTCTTTTCCCTGTTAATATGTGGAGATATTCATGTTGCGAACCATGTCTCTTTTCACCTTACATAAGTACAATGTGTAGTTTACATTACTATAAAAAAAAATCTAGAGATTAATGAGTTGGATTGAAGCATGATATATGACAGAACATTATGGCATTGTTTGATGTATGTAGCCGACTCCACTTAGTAGGATAAGGTTTGGCCGTTGTTTTTGTTGTGGAGATGTGTAATATATATTTTCCTGCCCATATTTAGAAATGCGAGCTTCGGTATAATTTCTTTTACTAAGACTTTGGAGATAACAAGGCAGTTTTTTCGAACTATATTGCTTACTATTATTATTATTGCTAATCAAAATGTTTACTGTCTCAATGTGTGATATCATGGCGAAAAATTTGTTCAACTGCTCTTGGTTGTTTCATTGGCAATGGCAGATATGTGAAAATAGCCAAAGCTTATATTCCCATTATCTCCACCTGAGATTTCAACAATATCAATTATGAAAAAACACTTTAGCTTTCTTGAGACTTTCTTCTTTTTTATTCTTTTAAAGGAAGAGAAAACTGGAGACTTGATGCAGTCCTTTGTCTAAACTCTAAACTACTCGGTGGAACTGAATTATGTAAACCAAGAACAATAAATATACTGATCATATTTACTACAATTACTTCTGTTACAAGATTCCTATATATGCTTTCCAACATCTTTCACAGGGGTTAGGATCCTCTCCATTCCTAAAAAGAAATGGGGAGCTTCATATAGCGATAATGCATTAATATTATTGTTTTATTATGGTTAGGATCCTTTCCATTTCCCCTCTCCGTTTCTTCTCTCCATTACTATAATTTAGAGTCTGTGTAGAGAGTATTTGAATCCACCCGAAGTCACATTATTATATTCATACTCCCACAACTATGGTAATTGAGAGGGTGAGAAATAGAGAGGACCATTTCCGTTTTTTTAGTATGAGGAAAAATAATAGATTTGTAAGTAGCCTGAAAAGATAGAATTCCATGAAATAATTTCAAAAAGAGAAATGCTAGAAATACACTCTTTTGAATATACTCTTTCAACACACTAATCATGACAGATCTATTCTTTTAAAAATCAACACACTTGCCTCGAGATTGATCATTTTTAAAGTGTTGTTAGCCTTACTTATACAAAAAGCATCATTATTGTGAAGCAAGCTAGGTATGATCAGCTTTGATTTTCCTTTCACTGTAATACTGCATCTAGACAACCAACATTTGACTTCCTTTCCACAAATATGTGAAGAGTTTCCAAAGAATTTCTGAATGTAATAATTGTCTCGTAGTACTGGCAGTTGCACAAAAGTCTTCAACGAAGGTTTATTTGATATGCGCGAGATGTTAGACCACATTAAAGTGCACTCTTAAGTCATACGTATGTTGATGTTTACCCATTTTTTCTCTTTCTGGTTTAGTTGATTATCTGCATAAGGTTTTTTTTTAATCAGCAAAATTTTATTAAAAACCAGGTCTCTGCACAAGACGAACAGAGAATGGTATTACAGAAAGTACAAACTAAGGTGCCGTATATAGGCGGAACACCCGAAAACAAACACCAACAACCCCTGCGATCAACACCCTTAAGGACAATACCCACCAAAATAAACATCCCCCTAAAACTGACTCCTATACTAAGCAAACACTAAAAAACGACATCCATAAAACTCGTCGCCACTACTCACCTCAAAAGAACACCCTTGTAAAAGAGAACCTAGTCCTCATCTCCAACACTTGCCACCTCCGAAGAACTCCTTCTCTAAAGATCATTCAACTTCCACCACTGCGCAACCTCCGGTCCGCCGAAGGAACACCTAAAAAGCCCAAAACCAAACTAGAGAACTGACTCCCGATCTCAAATCAAAAGCGATCGGCCCACCAGACTTCAGAACCAAATCAGAGGGGCACCCCTTACCCTGTTCTACCTTATCTGCATAAGGTTTACTTGCTACTTATGCAGATTTGATTGGTTGTGTCTATTTCACATTGACAGTTCAGAATGTTCCTTTAATTTGGCACTTATTTTTTTGTTTTTTGTTTTATGGGTTTTACTTTTACATATATTCTATTGTTAGTTTAATTCTTTGAGTTGTATATTTTTCACACCTTAATAATAGCCTTTTTTACGCATTAATTAATTATAGCCTTTTAAGTTGCAGAGAATTGCCGTCCTATAGCAACTTCACAGAGAACGAGATTGAAGACCTTCAGACATCTTGTGGTGTTTCGTATTTACTAAAACGAACTTCAACAGTCCTGCTGGGCAGAATCTTTAGAACTAGTTTTCAAACATTTGTAACATTGATTTTCCTATTTTAGTTTATCAAGTTTCTTCTATATTTATATATATTTTTTCATCTATAAGGAATTTGCAAAGCTTAAATGAAAAGATGAAGGGAAAGTATGGGACACATGCAAAAGTTGTATTAAATGAATCATATATTGATGTCTAATTATATAGTGTTTGCAGAAAACCATGGTTGTAAGAGTGAAGTGAACAAATCTAAATTATTCTCTATCAAGCAAAGGTTCATCATCATCGTCATTCACACTTAAGATATAACTGAGGGACTCAGAATTAAGTATTTTGAAATTACAACTCTAATGTCTTCTAATTTATATAGTTGGAAATAATTTCCAAAAACCTTTATCCTACTTTTGTGTATTTCATCGAAACAAGCGAAGTGAGTTAGATTTGAGTGTAAGGATTGTAAGGTTTGAGAAGCCTTCTGAGACTGAAGGAAAGAATACATGCATGTTGTAAAGGTCCAATTGGAGTAAGGATTGCTTGCAAATCCTTGTTTCTCTTTTGGAACATCTCACAGGTGGGGAGGACTAAACCATGTCAATCTTTTTCAATCTTAAAATTCTTTACAAGCTTGGCAAAGCTGGATATATGCTTTCTTCGCACAACTCTTTCAATGGATTTTGTTAGATTGACAAAGGGTAGTATTAGTTGTTTGAGACTGATCAATTAATACCCTTTAATTTAAACTCCCTTTTTAAAGGTATTTAAGAGAACAAAATGGACTCTAAAGTTTGGATTTTAGGCTTGTTGCAGGTACATTTTGATGCAGAATTTTTCTGCAATAAGTGGCTTGGGGGTTGCCTCGTGCGTGAGCTACATGAGGGTGTACGCAAGGCGCCTTGTTTTGCTGTTTTTGGGTCACTTCCATGTCGTCTTGTTACTTATAATTTTATACCTTAGGCCTAGATACCTTTGGTGTATGCTAATATATTTATTAATGCCCTTGAGGCCTTGACAAGAGGGATTAGTGAGAGTTTAACCTTAGCATAGGCAAATAGAATTCTGAAGTTTTACCATGCTCAAGTAGAATGTAAGTTTCCTAATGGGATGGTAAAGATTAGATGAAGTTCAAGAACTTGGAGGTAAGACAAGAGAAGATGTTAACTTGAAATGATATCTTGATTAGTTACTTGTGTTGTTGTTAGTAGATCACTGAGTTATATTTTGATTATTGAAAATAAATAATGATGATAAAGGAAACTATCTTATGATAGGGTACTACTTTGCCATGTGTTGCATAATGTACAAAAGTGAAATTGATATCAATCAACCACCCGGCGGAAATTACAACGAACAACAGAGATCTCGAGGGAAAACTCATTTTCAAGGCTACCCGGAGTAAAATACACAATCTAACTTATGTGTTACACTTTTTTATAGTTTCAGACCATATTTGTACCTGTTGTATTGATCTTAAGTAAGTATGTTAGTTGATCTTACTCAAATGAGTAAACAGAGTTAGCTACTTTGGGTTAAGGAATCTCACCTCATTAGTTAAGGTGCTCAAATGAGTTAACAGAGTTAAGGTACTCGAATGAGCTGATTCTCTTATTTCTCCATTTTTCAATTAAGTTGCTTTTATCGATTCCATTAGAAATTGCAGTTGTCACCGTTATTGCGGTTGTCGTCTCCGTCGTTGTTGCGGTCGTTGTCTCCACCGCCGTCGTTTCAGCGTCTCTGTTTCTCTCTTTGTCGCCATTGTTGCAAACTCGTGAAAGTATCCATTTTTTCTTTCAATCTCCTCTTCTCTCTCTACAGTCACTTTTTTGTTACAGTAGAGAACGTGATTTAGTCACTTTTTTGTTTGAGATGCAATATGTACTATGTTAGTTTGAGACTTAATATGGGGTTTTTTAAATGGATGACCGGGTCATTTTAGGGCCAAAAGAAAATGGTTTTTTTAAAGTGGTTCCCTGGATTTGTGGATATAGTTCTCATGAACCGGATTTTAATTTGCACACCCCTAGATGCAATAGCAGTCCCTATGAGCACAAATCAATCATAGAAGCGTTATGCTGGGGTTGAAGTTTGAACCCAGAACACTTCATTTATCAAGTTATTAGACAACTTGACAAAAAAAAAAGTAAAACGATATAATAGTCGTTGTTTGAACATTTAGGCTTTGTTTGACACTTCTAGATTTAAAGTTTATCTAACAAAAAGAAAATACTTGCTTTTTTTTTATAACATTTTCTTTTACGAGTTTATAACTTATTTTTTTAATTTATAATTTATTTTTGATAAACTAATTCAATCAGTTTATATTTTAAAACTTATAGTTTATTATTTTGTCCTTCAATTTTATTAGATAACTTAATTTCTACTTCTTAAAAATATTACATAATTTATTTTGATAAGCTAACTATTTTTTTGCTTTTTTTGGGTTTTATGGAATAATAAAAGAACATATAATCATTTTTATTTCTAAATGTATAACAAGTAGCTATATAATAGTAAATAGCTTATATTTTAAATTTCAAAATAGTTTTTGATTCCCCTCAATTAAAAAAAATTGATTGTCAACTAATGCCCGCCCTGTAATTAGATGGAGGTACTATAAAAGTAAGTAAATATTTGGTGCGGCTTTGAAGAAAGCTACCTTAGTTCACAGTCGCAGAGGAGAAAGACGAATGGAGACGACCGCACTGCCGTGTCTGCTTGAAGAATTGGTAACTCAAATCCTTCAAAGGTTGCCGGTGAAGTCTCTTATTCGTTTCAAATGCGTTTGTAAGTCTTGGTTTTCTCTTATCTCTCATGATCCTCACTTTGCTAATTCACATTTTGAACTCACCGCTTCAAAAGACACTCATAGACTTATGTTCATCACAAACTATATTCCGAAAACACTATCTTTAGATTTTGAAGCTTCACTTGACTATGATACTGCTATTGAAATACCACACCCTAACCCTAATTTTGTCAAACCCCAATCTGATTATCGTATTAAAAATACAAGTTCGTCTAGAGGATTTATATTTTGGTACAATGATCCAGACATCATATACCTGTGGAATCCATCCACCGGAGCTAACAAAAAAATACCTTTGTCTCCTTTTGGTTCCAATTTAGATGCAGCATATTACTATGGTTTTGGGTATGACCAGTTAACAGATGATTACTTGGTGGTTTCATTCTCCTATGTGCTAAACTTTGATGCTAATCTCGTTAATTCGCGATTGGAGTTTTTCTCGTTGAGAGATAGTACGTGGAAAGAACTTGAGGGCACTCCGTTCCCTTATATGCTTTACCCCGATGAGCATAGAGTAGGGTCACTCTTTAGTGGGGCTATTCATTGGTTGGCTTTTCACAATGATTTAGCAAGGGATGTTATTATTGCATTTGATTTAATGGAAAGGAGACTTTTAGAGATGCCTTTTCCAGATGGTTTTGGCCTTGAATCTGAATATACTCAGTTGTGGGTATTTGGAGAATTTCTCAGTCTATCGGCTATGGATCATGACAATAGCAGAGTTGAAATATGGGTGATGAAAGAATACAAAGTGCATTCGTCTTGGACTAAGACTCTTGTTCTGTCTATTGATGACATTCCCTACTTTTCCCCTATATGCTCCACAAAAAGCGGTGACATTATTGGAACAAATGGTGACACTGAATTGTTGAAGTATAACGACAAAGGACAGCTTCTAGAGCACAACTCATTCTGGGACGGTCCATGTCCAATTGGATCCCTGGTGACCGTGTATACAGAGTCTCTGCTTTCACTCCCTAGTGACAATGTGCTACCCTAAGAAGATGGCAAAAACAAGAATGAGGTAGTTAAATATTATCCTTCACTATTTTGTTGATATTTATCTTGTATTATGAACTATTTGGCTGCAGCAATCTTGTTTTATGGTTATGGGTTAACTATTTGTAGTATGTTTGTTTGAAATGTTGACAGCTTTATTTGTGTGATTCACTGTTATTTATGCATGGGTAACTGGATTGAGTTTTAATGTATGTTGTGGTCACTACCTGAAATTGTTTTATATTGTAATTTATTTTATGAGTTTCTACTTGTTGATCATACCTGCTTGTCCTTTATTCTACTTTGGTTTGTTGAGTTGTATATCAGTAAGAAATACTAGTAAGAGGGAGAATTCTTTTTAAAACAAGAATATATTTTTTTATTATAGATTTGTAAATTGTGAGTTGCACAATGAATCCAAGGCAAAATAGTTGTTTGATGAGAGATTGAACGAAGAAACATAGTATAAAAGGTTCATTATAGTAACTCCCAGCATGCTACTCCTCCAAATTACTACTCCATACACAAGGGTATTTTTATCACAACTGAGACTGAACATTGTCTAATGAACTGCAGAGTTGTAATCTTATGTAATTATGCATTGCTTAGTCATTTGAAAATGTTTTTTTTTGTTTTCCTTTCGGTCTAAACCTTTGCCTGGAATCCACATATTTGAAATCCGGCTCTTTGTAATGCAGCTCAACATGGCTCAATAGTACTTCACATCTGCTAAATGTGGTTGTAATATCAACTGATAATGGTTTTAATTTCCCCAAAAATTGCAAAATTTGAAACCTGTTCTAGAGTCATTGCTCTATATTTTTCTTATAATATGCTTTGTAAGTGTCCTGTTTTCATTAATAAAGATGAGATGCCACTCTTTCAGTCCCATATAATTTTCCTGCTTGATTCAGAAATTGATGCAGCAAAAGAATAAGTAATTCATTTTTTTTCTTGTTAACATGTGGAGACATTGATGTGCTGCATCATGTCTCATTCATATTCTTGCTCTTGTAAGGGCAGATGTTTCCAGGTTTCCCTTCTCATCAGGTTCTGTTGATCCTGTTTATGCTGGTGTTGCTTTGCATTGTTTGCTACTAACTGTGTCAATATAGAATATTGAGTTCGAACAACCTTATGAGAGAAATGCTAAAATACTCTTTTCTGAATATATTCTTCATCACACTGAACATGATATGTCTTTTTTTTTAAAAGTCAACACACTTGCCTCAAAGTTGATCTCTTTTAGAGTATCAAAGGCATCACTGACAAATGCCATATTGTGAAGTAGGCTATGGGCAAGTGTGTGTGTTGATTATACTTTGATTGTAGTACAGAGCGAACTTTTCACTTCCATACCATAGATATGTGAAGAGTTTAGAAAATGGAAAGCTGCAGAATTTCTGTTTGCAAGTATCTGTGATAAGTTTCTGAATGTAATAATCTGTGTCTTGGTAGTTGCACAAAATTAAAATACGATTCTAATTCAACTGATTACTTACTAGTTTATGCATGGGTTTAAACACATGCATGAAGTATGCAGATATGTGTATGTAAATGCTTTGTGTATATGCTTTTACTCTATTTACAAAATTATATTTGTTCTACACAAATATACATATATTTTGGCATTTGGTAAATTGGTCTTTCTAGCTGAAATTGAACAAAATATTATCCTCAATAGAGGTTTATTTGATACGTGTGAGATTTTATACCACGTTAAAGTGCATTATTGGAGTTGTGTGCAACAATAAATAAGGACCATGGTTGTATTTTCAGATTGGTGCATCAAACTGTTACTATGTTTGAAGCAGGGAAGTTAATCTTTTTTAACTACTTATGCTCAAATGTTTGGTCTTAATCTTTGTTGTGTTGATATTTATTCTAGTCATAGAGGGTTGCTTTAATTTATGTTGCTGTTGTGCATTTTTCATGTTTTCATTGTTTAGTTGGTTATCTGCATAAGGTTTAATTGCTACTTTTGTACATTTGGTTGGTTGTTGCTATTTTGCATCCACCGATCAGAATATTTTCCTTATTTATTTTGGCACTTTCTTTGCTTTTGCTTTTATTATTTTTTATTTGTATTATTTTTTATTTTTTATATTTATTTTACTTGTTTATAAAAATTAATTAAAGTATGGTGAGAGTGTGATACATATTTAGTCATGGAATACCATTTCTTTGTTTTGTAGGTTTTACATATAAAGCCTTTTTAGTTGCAGAGAATTGCACAGTCCTATAGCAATTTGACAGAGGACGAGATTGAAGATCTTCAGACATCTTGTGGTCTTACCAATTACTAAAGCAAATTTCAGCAGTTCTTTATTGTGTTTTCTGCTCAAAAGCCTTAGAACTAGTTTTCCTTCGTTTGTGACATGGATTTTCCAATTTCAGTTTAATGTTGATCTAGTAACTTTTAGGGATCATGGTAGTTTGGGTATTGGTATGTGTTTGAGCGATTCACAAGGAAACGTGGTTTTCACTACATCGCTTAATAGAAGTGTAAAAATCATCTTATTTTATAATCAAACTATTCGGTTTGCTATGAGACAAACAAATAATGTAGCTTACTCTCTAGCAAAGGTGTCATCAGTTTTGATTTGATTTCGAGTTGTATTACTTAATTTGTTGAGTGAAATGTCATAATTTTAGTTCAATATAGAAACTGTAAATACATAATTTTAGTTCATAATTTGAGTGTAACGATTACTGTTTTACTAGTCTAAACCCCGAAAGTCACATGTTTGAGTTCCACTATTGCTTTTGGAGGAAGGTATATATAAATACATTTGTTAGCGTTTTTGAGTCTGAAGATCTTTCGTAACTTCAAATGGGACACCATCTCATCATCTTAAATTTTTTATTAGAAAATAAATAATGTTTACAGTCTTATTTATGTAGCATTAGTTTTTTTTTTTTTTTAACAATATGTTTGTAGATTAGTTAAAGTTTTTTTTTATCGCACTCAATTAAGTTTCGAGAAAAGCTAGTACGACTCTACTCCCTCCAATTTCAATTATAAGCAAAAGTTTTATAAAATTGGGGATTTTTATGGATTTTTTTATAAGCAAAAGTTTTATAAAATTGAGGAATTAATTTGAGATTAGATCTAGAAGAAATGAAATTGGGGATTTTGAATTTTTGTTGTTGTAGTATTTGTTTTTTTTATTCTTTTGGATTTAAATGTTTGAAGATGAAGTGTTTAAACAGACGAAGAAATTAAAGAGTGTTGAAGAAGAATGTTTTAGGTAGTGGTTGAAGAAGAATTATAAAAGAACAGATGAAGTGTTTTTTATTTCTTCTTAATTTTAAATAATTATCAATTAATAAAAAACAGCTAAAAATATTAAATGAAAAAGAATTATAAAAGCCACGTTAGCATGTCACGTCATCAAAATTACACAGTCAATATATCACATCATTATTTTTGTTCGGTCAATATATCACTTTCAATAATATTTTCTTTTCAATTATACCCTTCAATTAATATCATATAGACTACTTATAAAGTATTATTTTTTCTTTAATAAAAAATAAACCACATTCAAATTACCGCCACAAAACACACTCATAGACTCCTAATTTTATGAAACCTCTGTCTATAGATTTTGAAGCATCCCTTAACTTAGATATTGCTCCTCAACTATCAAACCCAAACCCCACCCTGATTATCTTATTAAAAACATCTATCTGTGGAATCCATCCACCGGAGCGAACAAAAAAATACCTTTGTCTCCTTTTCGTTCCGATTTAGATGATGCTGATTATTTCTATGGTTTTGGATATGACGAATTAAGTGATGATTACTTGCTGGTTTCAATCTGTTGTGCCTTTGAGGCTGCTGAATTCCCTTATACACTTAGCTGTGATCAACACAAAGTAGGGTTATTTTTTAATGGGTGTATTCATTGGTTGGGTTTTCGTGTAATGGAAAGGAAACATGTAGAGATGCCTTTTCCAGATGGTTTTGAATTTGAACCTGAATATTGTGATTTGATGGAGAATCTCTTAGTCTATGGGCTATGGATTTTGTTAATAGTAGAGCTGAAATATGGGTGATGAATGAATACAAAGTACATTCGTCTTGGACTAAGACTCTTGTTCTTCCTGTTTATGGCCAACCTTCTACCTATTTTTTCCCAATATGCTCTACCAAAAATGGTGAAACTGGACTCTTGAAGTATACAGAGACTCTGCTCTCACTCCCTGGTGATAATGTGCAAGCCTAAGAAGACAACACCAACAAGAAGAATGAGGTATTGAAATGTTCTCCTTCACCATTTTCTTGATATTTATCTTGTATGCTATTGGGCTGCAGCAATGAATAAGGTCATGTTTTATGTTTATTGTTGAACTATCTGTAGTATGTTTGTTGGATATGTTGACTGCTTTGTTTGTGTGATTCACTGTTATTTATGCATGTGTAACTGAATTGAGTTCTAACTTGTAATTATTAAGTGTAAATGGGTGAGCTCAAGAGCTCTACAATGGTGGTAAAACAGAAAAGGATATGATAAACCAGAGTCAAAGACTCCTAATCCAGAGCATAGCTCCTAACCAGAGAGAAACTCTCCTAACCAATTCTCAATGCTGACTCACCCCTCCATTTCTCTCTGTTATAACCCCACTCACATGACAATCAATGTCACATCATTAATAATTCTGAATTGATGATCTAATTTCCATTTCCTCTCCCTCTTCCCCATCACATGACAATTAGTGCCACCTCAACTAAAGTTTACACTCTATCCCTGGCCCACTTCGATCTTTCAGGTTCCTATCAGTTTGAAATGTTTCATATTGTAAATTATTTTGAATTTATACCTGTTGATCTAGATTGTCAAATCTGCTAAAGGTGGTTGTCTTATTAATGTTAACTGTGCTAGTTGTTTTAATTCCTCTTCCTCTACCTTGATTCTAAAATTAATGCAGCCAAAGAAAAAGTAATTCATTTTGTTCCTGTTAATATGTGGAGACATTTATGTCATGAATCATGTCTCTTTGCACCTTACGTTGAAGATTGGTAATATATATTTTTCTTCCCGCATTCAGCAACTTGTATTCCTTCATCTTAGTGCTGAGTAAAAGAAAACATTTTGCAGAGTTCCCATCTGAACTTTGGTCTAGTATCTTATACCAAGAATTTGGTAATAGCAAAATAGTTTTCAGACTATTTGATTACTATTTTTGCTAATCAACGTGTGATATCATGGTTTACATTTTGTTAAATTGTTCTTAGTTTTTTCTTTGGTGTAAGTGTGAAAATGGTCCATTTATATTCCCATAATCCGCACCTGAAATTTTAAACAATATCAATTATGAAAAATCCTTTTGCTTTCTTGGAGACTGCTTTTTTAGTCTATTGAAGGAAGAGAAGAACTGGAGATGTTATGCAATCCATGCGTCTAAAGTCTAAACTACTCAATGAAGCTGAATTGTATAAACCAAGAACTATAAATATACACATTATAGTTGTTACAGTAATTACTATTGGTACGAGATTTTTATACAGTGTATCTAGATCTAATTACATGCTTTCCAATATCTTTCAGAGTTATAACTCATTAATGATGTTCTATTAGTATGAGGAAAATGACTAAATTTGTGAAGAACCTGAAAGACGATAGAATTCCATGAAATTATGTCAAAAAGAAAAATTCTAGAAATACACTCTTGTGAATTTAAAAAGAATCATTGATTTTGTGAAGCAGGCTGTGAAAGACTGCTGATGTCTGTGTTTAATTTGCTTTAACTATAGTATTCGATCTTGGGAGAAAAGTTTTCACTTCCATGCATAAATATGGGAAGAGTTTCTAAATTGGAAAGCGGCAGAGTTTCTGTTTGTAATTATGTGTGATAAGCTTCTGAATGTAGTAATATGTGAAGAGTTTCCAATCTAACTGATTAGTTTATGAATGTATGTTAACATATGTGTGATATATGTGTATATTGTTTTACTTTGTCAACAAAATTACAACTAATTTGTTATACACTTTCAATACATTTTGGTATTTGGTAAATTGGTCTTTGTGGCTGAAAAGAAACAATAATATCCTCAATGACGGTTTATTTGATATGTGTGAGATGTTTAGAGAAATAGACCTCATAAAAGTGCCCTCTTGGAGTTGGTTTGCGATAATGAATAAGGACCATGGTTGAAGTTCCTGAGATTGCCAATTGGTGCATCCATCCCATCCATCGACATCATTGAAGTTAATCTGTTTCAATTATTTCTGCTGAAGTGTTTGGTCTACATCTTTGCTGTGTTGATATTTGCTCTAAATTCATAGAAGGGTGCTTTTTAAATATGTTTCTGTTAGCTTTTTTCTGAAGTCATACATAGGTTGATGATTACCCTTTTTTACACTTTTTGGTTGTTTACTGGTTATGTGCATAAGGTTTAATAGCTACTTATTCAAATTTTGTTGGTCATGTCTATTTCGCATTGACAGTTCAAAACTTTCCTTCGTTATTTTGGCACTTCTTTTGCTTTGCTTGGTTTTCTTATATGTATATTTAGTTTGTTTAGAAGAAAAAATTATTGGGAGAGAATGATACATATTGGTCGTGGAATACCATTTCGTATTGTTAGCATGGTTGATTTTCACCATACTTATTTAAGTTTCATTCATTTATTTCCCGCATACTTGTGTCACAGCTTAATTGATTAAAGCCTTTTCTGTTGCAGAGAATTGCACATTCCTTTGTTATGTTTTCTACTCAGAAGCCTTGGAACTAGTTTTCATCTATTTGTGACAATTAATTTTCCTAATTCAGTTGAATGCTGAGATCATGATTGTTTTGGTATGTGTTTGGTATTTCAGTTTTCATTGCGACAACTTTCCCCATACCAAATTCGGTATCGTTTTAGAAAAGTGTGAGATCATCTTAGCAAAGGTACCGAGGTGCTTTACTAGTTTTGAATTGATTTCAAGTTGTATATTTGTTTTGAAATGTCATGAGTTTTGTTCTATAAATCTGAATTCTAACGGTTCTTAGAAATGATATCATCTAAATTGTCAAAATGCAAAATCAGTATAGTTATATTTAAATAGTTTGGGTCATGTTAATGATATGTTGTTGAGAGCTCAGCAGAAATATGAAGATTTCCTGCTGGCCTTTAGAACTCTCTAAAATATGATAATTTTTTTAATGAAGTCTACCAACCTGATTTTAAATCTTGTGATAGTGACCGACCTCATGTTTTTACATTGACCTTTACAAAAAGTAAGAGTAATACTACCGACACAATTATTGCAATTACAAGTTCACACTTGATTAATTATTTTCTTAATTTTGATCGATCCTACTTAAAAGAATTTCAATCACATTTATATAATTTAAAAATTAAATAAATCAAATGTGTACAGTAGAATTCAACGGAACAAAATTGTTGATTGATATTAGTAGGGTTTAAAGTTTTATGTGGTGTTAGAGAGTTAGACCAATCGGTTGAACTGAAAATCAACTAGTCTTTTGGATGGTTCAACCACGACTTGTTATCCATTCTTCATAACCATATCGAATTAACTTGATATGGATTGTATTGTGATTCAACCAGATCAGTTTGTTTCATTCTCAACTACCATGGATAGCCAATTTGGTAAATCTATAAGTCACAAGCAATTTGGGAGCTTATAGTTGTATTTATTTAAATTTGCATTAATCTTGTACTTTATTCCGACAATGCGTAGCTGTCTAACACTTGTGAATTATCCGTGGCTTTCTAGCATTGTTGAAGGATTGAATTTCGATTTCTTGAACAAAAAACAAAGAAAAACATATATTGTTAATTTATCATATTATATATTTATAACGAAATGAGAATTTTTTAGTCTAAAATTTTGAGGCATAAAGTCTTAACTTGACCCGCTTAATCTTTGGGTTCGCTCTAACATATCCTTTTTAATAGGAAAGGTACTAGAAGACGGTCATGACATGGTAAGTTTTTTTTTAAGAAGTTAAAGTGAGATATGTTACCACAAAACTAATCCTAACCAACACAAGGTGTGTCGGAAAAAAATTAGAAAAAGTTAATCAGGTACAAAAATAGAAATAGCCAACAAGAGAACATGACAAAAATTAAAAAACAAAAACTAAGAGATTGCTCCCAAGCACATAAGTGGGTATTGCCACCAAGAGTGTAATCATGAGCAAAAGTATGATATTTTGCTTTTAACCACCCAAATGTTGTCTACTTAACTTTCTCAAAAAGACGGTTAAGAGATAGTTGTTCATGCTTGAAAATTTTCATCTTTCTCTCATTCCATATGACCCAAATGCAAGACAACTAAATTAAATGCATTAATAACCGGTATTTCTTTGTTGAACCTCCAAGATGACGAAACTAAAATAAGTGATCATTAATGTGAGTTGGATAAACTAATTCGAAGCCTAACCAGGGTAAAACCATTGGCCAAATAGATCCATAGAAGCCACAATTTAGGAATAGGTGATCCACATTTTCAAGTAAACCGCACCCACCCGTACAAAGATGATCGATATTATGAAGAGGAAGTCTTACATGTTTATTTGGTCACATTTACACATACATTTGAAAATAATGTATATTTAGATATCAAATGATGTGCATAAATAAATAGTTGTGACCATATAAATATTTTCCATAAGCAAATGAGTGAGCATACATGAAACCGTGCTCATACAATCAATCTTTCAGTATTTGGAAACGACTCTGCATGTGACACAACATTTAAAAACAGTCATGAGTAGACAAATAAAATACTCTTAATATAAGATGTGGAAGTGGGAAAAAGATTAAATTAGGAGGAGGCAAAGTGAGGTTGAAGTAGAATTGCAGAGGCTTCTGCAGATAGATCCCCTCGTGCGGCTCACCCGCTGACTCACTCTTTGTCCTTTTAATTTCATCATATCATATTTATCTTTCTTTTGACCTTTGACCGTAACACCAATCACACTAAATTAACTTTATATACTACGTGTATATATATATGAGGAAAATGGTCATTGGTGAGAGTTAAATTTGTGATTTAGGTTCTTGGATCCCTTCCACGTGAGGTCCTTTTGCTAATATCATACTACCATTCTGCTTTTCATGGCACGTGAGAGTGACATTTTTTTTCCTTCGTTCGTTTTTTATTTTGGCATTTCTTCTCTTCTATGTTATGTAGTAATTACTTATTTGTCTAAATTTTTCTATGTAATTTTTTATAGTAAGTTATTAGGCTTAATTATACAGATGCATGCAGTGTCCTACTTCAGTTGGTCGGTGCTGATTTCATTGAGGCCATTATGGATTAAAATATTGATGTTCCTATTGTGGATTTGCTGTTACGAGGTTTATGTTCTTTATCACAAGTTTGGTGCTTCTTTTGCTTTATAAGTGAGTTACTATTTATCCTCTGGTAACAGCATGTAATAAGTGTAAACATTGGATTTTAGTAATTTTTTTTTAGGAAAACGTTAACAAGTGCCCTGCATTGTTTAAGCATCTAAAAGTAGTAACTTTTGCATTGAAAATTATACGGTTATAACTTCAACAAGTATTTGATTTATATTTTCAAGGCATAATTTCTTTTTATGGGTTCCTTAAACAATGTTTTTAGGGCACTTGTTAACAAGACTTTTTTAAATGAAGGGAAACAATATGATGTTTTTATAGACAATGGATTGGGGATATGGGGAGGGCACTAATTAAAATGCATTTTGGGTATAACGATGTAATAAGCAAAATATTATATGAACCTTCAACGAATAATGCTTAGTTGAAAAATGATACCAACACACTTTCTACACACATTTTTTTTATATATTTACCATTTTATTGATTGAAAATCAAAAGAGTGACGCTAAATTTTAACGATCTCATGAATTTCGTGTCTATTAATAGAAGATAGTATGTGAAAAATATTCCATAAAATATGTATGTTGAAATATGTGGGATAAAGAGTGTATTCTTAGCATGACTAATGTTTGGAAATAGACTCATGTTGGAAGTGAATTGTGATCAGGAGGGACAAATTTTACATGTAATGGGGAGAGTTTAAATCCCAAACAATACCCACATAGACTTTTGGTCGGAGACTTTAGAAGTGTGTGTCTTTCTTTTCAATATCATGACAAATTAGCATTATGTTCTTGTCATAAGATCATTCCTTTGGAGATGACTTGAATAGATAAACAATTGATGGTCCAAACTTTTGAATTATGTCAATGGGTACAACACAAATGATGACAATAGATTTACCTTCTAGGGTAAAATACTTCATAATATTTTTTCTTCGTGTGCCAAAAGAAATGTCAAATTTAGTGATAAGAAAATTCAACATACTAATTAATTGAATGGTTTTACAGTTTAAGTTGTAAAAATTTGAAAGTTAAAAGGTAAATACACATATGCTTGACAAAGAGAGAACTGTGTTATTTCTTCCATAAAAAATTTGTACAATTGATTATGAACAAAAATATCAAATCATTATAATAATAGATCGCAGTCTAGCACCAAAGTATTTTAGAATTTTGCTGGTCATTATGATTCTTATCATACCTAATACATTGCTAAGCTATGAGGTTCCAAATTGGCAAATTGCATTAGAATACTAATAATATCTAAATATTAGCCTCACCTATGTAGAGCTTAGTTTTCAAGATAAATTTACCGCATGTCTTAGAATCACGGTGAATTTCACAAAATTACGACCTATCACATGTTGTGATTATGTCAAATTCACCCTCAATCTAATTATACACTAAATTACATCAACTATGATATGAACTTCTTTTACTCATTTTTCTTGGTGAAATTGTTTTGCCAAAAGTGACAGCCACACACAAACTGTCATATTCCATGCCAAGGCTAAAGATCACGTGAACAGGGTTTGCCAAAACCATATACCGAAGGTAAGGGTAAAAGGAGAAACAAACAAAAATTAATAATCTCTTCCATTGTGATTATTTCAAACCCCAAGAATAACTCTTGGTTAGAACATAACGGTACAATAAGCAGGTTCCTAAAAATTAGCACTAAATTAAGCTCCTAATTTGTCATTAATTTTGCTTGTTAGTGCTTAATGAGTTGTGCCTGTCTGTCTGTGAAATGTTTGTTAGAAATGCACATAATTATTAAAGTACACATTGATTGGTATAGTGGAGTAGTTGATGATTGGTTAATGTTACCCATGTTTGATTCCCCAAAAAACATGGGATTTTATCGCAAATATTTGTTTCGGAATTTAGCTGACTATGTTTAGGCAATGCTGCCATATATGCACTACATGTAGCACTAACAACATTTGTGCTCTTATGGTGGCTGCATAATTTCATTCATAAAGTAGTAGTACTTCGTTTCTGCACTACTCATCATATTCTTATGATAAGAAATTTTCTTGTCATTGATGTTTATTGGTTTTTACCCTCCAGTTTCTATGAAAATGATACTCCAATAATATGAAGTTTAACTCGTAAGTAACTGAAATTTGACTAAAAATTGTTTTAGTTATGATTTAAATTCAACTTCTCTCAAATGATTGGTTTTTAAGTAAAATTTGACTAAAGATTTGTCTTTTAGCTCAATTGGTAAAAATATCAAAATTGTTACTTCGAATACGATGATCAAGATTTAAACCCAACACCTTTACTTATGAGTGTCTGAGTTTACAATGACTGTCATCTCGTTTATCTACCAATAAAGAAAAACTAAAGATACCAACAAAAATTGAATCTAACGGAAGAAACCAATCTTTTGCAACGTAGTAAATCAAACTTTGAAGTTCAGTTAGAAGGAACATATGAGAAAAACAGGAGATCACTAGACTAGGCATCCCCAATTCCTATTGTTTTACTATATAGTCATTCAAAAATTGGAAGATGGGAACGTTTGGACAGCTACTAATATTTTATGGGTTTTGATTTTGTCTTATTGTTGAAACATAGAAAAAATGTAGTAGTGATTTTTGTAGCTAGTTGCCACATTTTCTAAGTCACGACCAGTAAAATTAGGTGTTGGGAGAGCCGCATAAGAAAACGGCCTAGCTAAGACAAAACACCAATTCCTACTACCCCACTTGCCATGATTCCATACTCTCAAAAACGAAACTATCAAATGACACATGTGTCCCATAGATAAATTCCTTGTCATAGAAATGAAAAACCTTTGATTTAATTGTTGCAACCAGCAGCAACATTCCGAATTGTTAGTAAATGTTCATTAACCATGTGTTTTTTTATATTATATGTCATGATCAAAGACAGTTACCTAGCTAAAAGCTTGCTCGAAACAGATTAATGCCAAATTAATCAGTTTTCTTCAATTTAAAGTGATAATTGAATTTCACTGTGCTCAATTATTTTTGACTCTTTGAAACTGCTAGACTGTTTATGCATGTGTATAAATTCCTTTTGTGAAGAAATTTAAAAAAGCTTTGATAGGGAGTGCTAGTTTCTTTTTTAAGTTGCAATACTAGAATTTTGAAAATATGAAGGAAAACAAAAATAAGAATGAAACAGTGTTAATAATTAGTTGTTACTAATATTTTCTTTTTTACCAATAAAAGTTCTCCAACTCCTTTGACTATAAGCGAAGTTAGAAGAATGACCGGAAGAGGTCATGGTCATCCCAAATTAGTTTTATTTTCTATTTACATTGGTATGATATTTCTTTTTTGTCTTTATATCTTATTGTAAACTTCATATGATATTGTATAATAGGCTCTTTTTTTACTCAATATATTGAGGCTTAATACTTAAGTTTTCACTATTAAAAATCTTTTAATAAGTCAAATATAAAACAGGCATGCAGATATTCGTAACCTTGCTGAAAAATTTTACACTTCAAAATTTTCTTCTAAAAAAAAAGACTCAATTGAAATATAAATTGTAACACTTTTAAATTTGATGTACTTAAAGATGTCAATTTTTTGATGTTGTCTGCTATTTATTACATAAAAAATTAGTTGAGACCCATAAATTAAATTACGATTTGTGTTGACCCTTATGTGTCAACAACAACCACACAATGTACATTTTCCAAAATGAAAATTATGAAAACAATGCTACAATATACAATAAGATGTAAGATGATTTTATTATAAATTACATAATTGTTTATATTTAAGATAAAATTACCAAAAGATTTACCTCATTATATAATTGATGATTTTAACTCTATAAAACAATGACAAACACAACTTCAGAAGTAAATGTTAGTTCATTTTATATTTGTTTGATAATATTAATTTTAGATATATCTTATAATTTCTTGTTTATGTTGTTCATTTGAAAAACTATTTTTTTCTTTTTTTATAAGACAATTATTTTTCTTTACTAAATTATACTTTTAAATTTGGTCTGTCATAAATTCGGCCATATCTTCAACCCTTAAATAGTTGAGCTAGACAACCCCAATTTGTTTGAATAAATTAATTTAATGCTTGTTCAATAACCTAGCATCAATAGTTTAATAGAGCTAGTGATTATTAACGATTTATTCTAAAAAGATTATTAGAGTAAGTTAAAAATACAACTTATATGTTTAAGTCGTAAGTTTTTATTTATTTTTGTTGCAGAAGTGCAAAAAAGATTAATATAAGTGTGTATGTCATGGGATGCATTTCAAATAAACTTTTAAATGTTATAAGAGAAATGTTAGGAACACTTTCTTTCTCTCTAACATTCATTTTTTAATTGGATAAAACTGATGTGCTTCTTACCACTCTATATGAGATCCATTTTTAAATTGTGACAGGCACATGAGTTTCACCCCATAAAAAATTGAGTGTTAAAAGATAGTGTACATATCACTCTTCAAGTTCCTAACGTGTAAAAAAAATGCAATGCTGACAAAAAAAAGAACAATAAAAAGAGGTTATATATAAAAAAAAATTGTATAAGGATACTCAAAACTCAAATACAAAAGGAAAAAAAAGTAGAGAGAAATCCTTATATAAGAATACAATATGTATTCACAAATAATTCATAAAAGAGTCAGTTGATCCTTTAGATTTGTTAGGTTATTATGACAACTCAAGGGATCATTTGATCCCACCTGGGTGATTAGTTTAATAGACCCCCTACAAAAAAGATTATGATGGATTGGGACCCCATTGAGGAGCAAATTCCAGGGAAATATGATAACCTTAGATGGGATCTAACCGTTTTAAATATTGGCAAGAATTTGGAGCTCCTCGTCCCCTTAGTCGGGCACGCACAAATACATACCCTCGAGAAAGAGATATGTTGATCTGAGTAGAACCTACTCTGGTCAAAATCTCACCCCAAGTATCATCCATTGAAGTAATATAAACCTAGAGGTCTTGCATCTCAGTAACTCCCAATCATAAAGAACTCGCCTCCATGTGAGAGCCAAAATATCCTAGTCCCCACCCAATAATCCATCTTCTCCACCTTCAACTCACTCTCGCTAGAAACATAGAACAACCTCTAAAACCAAACACCAAAACACCGAGAGAACACCCCTCAAGCCACGGATCTTCCCAAAAGGAAGTAGACATGACATTTCCCACCACCTTGGAGACCCCAAGAAAAAACTAGTCTAAGGATGGATCATGATGTGTTTGTCCATAAATACTTGCATTGTTATTGACACTCAACATCCACGAGATGTAACCCACTTGGGCTGGTCTGATGGTATTAGCTTGGAACCTGGGAGAGTGCTCCTCCTCAAGGTCTCAGGTTCAATTCATCCAGTACCAATTTAGATGGATTAATTTAACTTTTAAAAAAAAAAAAATCCACGAGATGTGACATTTGTTCAATGAACATATTATTATGCATACCAAAACAACTAACAAAATTTGCAAAAAGACACATGTTCAAATCTATTCCCTCCCCAAATATCGCAAACACTCATTTTTAAATGTGTACGTCCGAACTCGTGTTAGAGTCAACGTAAAATTTTGGGAGCATTGATCCTCTAGATTTGAGCCTATGCAAGAGACTATCATCCCCAACTTACATTGGCATTATGTCATGTAGTTTTCTAGGTACATCTTTAGCTCTCATTTTGTCTATCATCCCCAGCTTACATTGGCAGTTATGTCATATAGTTTTCTAGGTACACCTTTGGCTCTCATTTTGTCTATCATCCCCAACTTACATTGGCCTTATGTCATGTAGTTTTCTAGGTACACCTTTAGCTCTCATTTTTAATCATAAAAAAATGTATAGATACATTTTTTTTTCTTTCTTCACCATGGTATATGTGGTGTTAATGATTACTCTAAATTACCACTTAACAAACAAGTACGCTCTTAATTTCCGGTGCTATGTTTTATGCTATGTCTTGCTAAGTAGGTAGGTGATTGGTGTCTCTATGCTCTAATTGCTTAGCTTTGAAGTCATACAGTAATTGGTGGTATATTAATAATTATACAAACTGAGGTGAGCAGATACTTGCAGAAGTCCAACATATGTAGCACGAAGGACATTAAAGAAAATAGTGTTTGGAGTTAAAAGGTGATTCCAAGTTCGGTTCTGCTTTCTCAACTAATCTGTCTGTCCTTTTTTCTTTCCCTTTTCATTTGGTTCATAATTTATGCCGTGCTACTTTGCCGACTTTCTGAAATACTAATTAATAAGAAAACCAACTAGTCAGAACTAATTTCATTTACATAATTAAATATTTGATGAAATTAGTTTTCAAAATAATATTTTGGAGACATCTTTTACATGTCACGTACAATCTCCGTCCCAAAATGTAACTAAGAATGAGTCAACATAAGTTAATGTATTTGATACAAATTTTGAACCAAATACATTAACTTTTATTGACCAATTTTTATTTACATTTTGAAATGGAGTGAGTATACTTCTATCTTAACATTTCAATTTCTTGTATATTTATTTGTATATCTTATGCGCACATTAAATGCAGATAAGAGAGATATACTATGAATTTAAACCTGCATCGCACTCTAACGCGTAAAATATCTCCAAGAACTTCTATTATTTGAGGTGCACTTACAAGATTCTAAAGAAATAGATTTGGGACCCCTTTCATCTTGATAAAAATATATCTAAAATATTAAACTAGCAATACCATACAACACTATATACCATGATTTTAAATTGTTGTTGTGATCGTAGTTATGCTATACGAACCTTTAAATTATTATTTTTTGTAAAATGCTAGTAAGTGTGACTGCAATTGTGATGTCATTGCAAATATTTCTAAAAACTATGATCTATACAGTAGCACAAAAATATAGAATTTAACCCTTAAATTTCAAAGTCCAAAATCAAGTTGCTATTAGCAACTGGTTGTTTCCAAGATGTTTTGAATAAGAAGAGAGGTGGCAATTTTTAAAATATAATTAAAAAAAAAATTGTAAATAAAATGCAGCTAGTTCAAGAAGAGATAGGTTTATTTAGAAATAGAGCTCTTAAGCCAAGAAGAAGAGCAGAATAGTTTAGATTAAGAGAATGGGAGACACGGAAACAGCGCCCACGTTCCCCTCATATCTTAACTTAGTTTCTTTATGATTCTCTCTTTCTCTGTCTTTTTCATCCTCTCATATCATAACCCTTCCCCTAGCTCTATATATATACAAAATATAAATATTTTCTTTATTACATATCCAAGAAATAAATATTTATATCTTATGTCCCTACCCTTCTTGTGAACCTCCATAAATACTCTCTTGTGTTCTCTTTTTAAGCTACTATACCTTGGTTACAATAAAGCTCAACAACTCTAAGTGTGCAACAAGTTTTCATATATATGATCATGGTTTGTTGAATTCCCTTTGATTTCTTGGTTATTTTTCTATCAAAATTCTTATATATTGATGACTTCAATTTTGGTTTAAATGATTTAATTTGGTAATTGTTAATATAGGGATACCAAAAGCCTGCATGGTTGGAAGCTCTTTATACAGAAAAATTCTTTGTTGGTTGTTCTTACCATGAGAATGCAAAAAAGAATGAGAAGAATGTTTGTTGCTTAGATTGTTGCACAAGTATCTGTCCTCATTGCTTTCCATCTCATCGCTACCACCGCCTTCTTCAAGTTCGTCGTTATGTTTATCATGATGTTCTTAGATTGGAAGAACTTGAGAAACTTATAGACTGCACCAATGTCCAGGTACATATACATGTTCAAGAGTGTGTTTCTTGGTTCACTAGTTATATGTTGCATATTGATTCATAATTGCATACAAGAGAACTTAATTGAATTCCAATTTAATCTTATGTAATTCAACATGGATGTACTTTTAATTTCTGATTGAAAAAGGTTTGAATTATGTTGTTTAATAGGCCTATACTATCAATAGTGCCAAAGTGGTGTTCATCAAGAAGAGACCTCAAAACCGCCAATTCAAAGGATCAGGAAACTACTGCACTTCATGTGATAGAATCCTCCAAGAACCTTTTATCCATTGCTCTCTTGGATGCAAGGTACATATATTAATTATATACACTAAACAAACTAAATTCATCCTTTTATTTATGTGCTATAAAAAAAGGTTTATACATAGAATTATGGATTAATGAAACTGATTGTTCTTTAATGGAACATATATATACTAGTATCAATCAAACTTCATTGAATTAAATTCATTTATGCTCATTGATTACAAGTGAATTGAGTTTGAATCGAATTGAACAAATGATTGGATATACTTAAATTATCTTATGCTCATTGACAAAAATATAGTTGACATTGAGCACATATTGATCAGATACACTTGAATTATATAGCAATCGTAATTGATGCGCGGTGTATGTGAGTGTTATAAATCACGGGATACCCAGTTCAGTTTCCTTCTCATAAAAATAATATGTGCTTGAAGTTTTTTTTTTTTTTTTGAAGGAATATGTGCTTGAAGTTAATTATATAAAAAATGGATTATAGTTAAAAACTCGTTCCATTAAATTCATTTTTCCTCATTGACTTGAATTGAAGACACAATTTGATATACTTTAATTAAAAAATATATGTATAGATATATTGTTTGCATAAGATATGTGTGATTAATTATAAGAGAAAATTAGTTGATTAGTTAAATATGCTAAATTTGATCATATGGAGAATATATTTGTAGGTGGATTTTGTGCTGAAACACTACAAAGACCTTTCACCCTACTTAAGGATATGCAACACCCTACAATTAAGTCCTGACTATCTAATTCCACAAGACATGGGGGATGAATTAGAGATGACAAGGTCAACAATTGTGGATTGTGATGATCCAATGAGTTCATATTCAGGATCATCATCAGGGTCAGAGAATATGAGCATGGCATGCACAGAAATTGTTAGGAAGAGAAGGAGTGGATGGACAAGTATGTGTGCAAAATTCATGGCCAATTCTAATAGCAATAAAGTTTCTGATGAAGATATGGCTACTAGTATGATTAGTAGAAGAAAAGGAGTCCCTCATAGATCTCCTCTTTGTTAATTAGTGTTAGCTACCTTAATCAATAAAATTAAGCTAAGCTAAGCAGTAGCATAAAGAGCTAAAAAAACATTTTACTACTACTTCAATATTTAATTTTTTTAATTACTTCTATGACATGATGTTTTGACTGAAGTGAATTGTTCAAAGTTCTTTCTCTCTCGAAATTGAAGTTTTTTTTTGTTTAATTAATCACTTGGTCGGGGGTTTTGTCTTAATGGTATCACGTGATTCCCAATTCCAAGTTATGGTATGTACATTTATTTAAGTAATTTCCTATTAATATGATGATTATAATAATTGTGTTAGTACTACTATCCTAGTCAAGAATCCTGCTTTTGACTAGCCAAAATAAATCTTGAAAATTAACAAAAATATTGGTACTAAAAAAATGTACTAATGTACGTGTGCATTTTAAAACGGTCATTTTATACGTAAAATATCACATACTTAAGGTTAATCCTTCAAAAAAAAAACATACTTATGGTTAAGAACCTCTAAATATAATTTTTTTTTTTTAACCAACAAGGTGTAATCTAAACCTAATAGATTGGACCATTTAATCATACAGTAGAAACTCTATAAATTAATAATGTCAGGACCGGAAAAATTTATTAATTTATCGATAAATTAATAATTATTAATTTAAAGAGTTTTTAAGTAATTATACAGTACATACCAAACAAAAAGGCAAATTAGTCTATGCCTCTTAGAATTACATTGCAGCGAACCTTAGGACTCAACGTAAATTAGTAACTACTGTGTTCATATGCATTGGAAAAATACAATACAAAAATACAACACATGAGCTATTGGATGCAATAAGAAAAGTTAGAGATAAGCTCCA
>Ga0228711_1002738_pt1 | contig 27234 bp, 21 predicted proteins | sample MedpolnodulmetaG_2_FD_177996 | JGI IMG/M metagenome (GOLD analysis project Ga0228711, IMG submission 177996) | Root nodule microbial communities from Medicago polymorpha collected in Santa Monica, California, United States - brown nodules | ecosystem: Host-associated > Plants > Roots > Nodule... | reverse complement strand
CTGATCTTAGAACTTAATTGACCACTAACACTGACTTTTAACTCTGAACTAGGTGGTATGTTTAACCTAAGTAATTAAGCTAGAGATAGACAATTATTAAGTTATGATATAGGGATTAGTGGACTTTTAAAACCTCCAACGGTTTCGAATTCACTTAAGAGATTAAGGGGTTGTCACTTGCATGGAGAATTCCAGGTCAAGAGATTGAGTAGAATTACTTTGTTAATCTAACGTTGAACTGGATAACCATTGCTTGAATTAGGAGTGCAAATTACCATAGAAGAACTTTGGAGGATTCGAAGGTCTTAACCATACTTATCCCCAATTTTCTAAAACCAATCTTTTATTGTTTTTAATCAGTTTATGTTACAAAAAATCAACTCAACTGCCTAAGGCATCATTGAATTTAACACATCCTTTTGATAATGAAATTGCTAGGTAGAAGTTAATAACAGTCCTCGTGGATATGAATTATTTATTACTTCGATTGAATTTGGTACACTTGCCAAATATCTATCATATATATTGAAATCTCTATTCTTTTAATGATGATATATATCGACCGAGCCGCACCTCACCTCACAAAACCTAGCCACCGCACCAATTTCTCACCGCTTTCCACTCTTTTCTCTGATGTAGCTGTTATAGATGGTGGTGTTATGAGTGGCTTCTGCCCTCCACACCACCCTTTCTCTTATCTCTCGGCGATTTCAGGGTCGATGGTTTTGCGGAGGTTGTTCTTGTTCGCCAACGTCCTCCACATCGCTGGTGGTTTGGGCCATCTGTTTTCAACAACCACCGCTGGTGGTTTGGGTCGTCGGGTTTCAACAACCAAGGTGAGATCTATCATTCTTTCCAGCGTCCACTTCTACTCCAACACGAACAACCCTCCTTTGACTTTCTTGGATTCGTCGTCTGCAAGGGTTGTAGTGGGTGTTGATGGTGGTTTCTTTTTGGACGGTTGCTGCATATCTGGTTTCTCTGCAGGTTCGCTTGCTTCACGATTCAGTTTTGCAAGGATTGGCCTACTTTGGTTGTTGCCGTTTTCAAACAGTCTTACTCGGTCTCGTGATCGATTTTGGATTGTGTGGCTAGAAATGGTCGTGAATTTGCGTCGTTTGTCACCGTAAATTGTGAATGTGCGATATTCGTTACCGTGTTGGCAGTCGAGTTCATATGCCATCCTCAATGTGCCTCGAATGGGTTTGTATGTTCGCTTGATGTGGGCCAGAAATGGCTAATTAAGATGAGTTGGTGCGCGTGAATTCATTAATTACCGTGTTGGCGGTCAAATTCACCCCCATTTTCAAGCCTTTGTTTGTGGTACTGTATGGACTCGAAAGAGTCGTCAATGCTTGATGTCTTTGTTGCAGGGAGTTGATGCTATGTGATCCAATTTCGTGTTGACGATCGGTTCATTCGCCAAAATTTAGACCTAAGCTTAATTGTTACAAATGTTTAGGGTTGAATCCACTTTTTGGATTTTTATTTTTTAGTTTTTAGTTTTGCCCGTTAGGGTTGTTGACTGGGTCATGTTTTATGCCCCCCTAGTTTTTCCTCTAATTTTTCCCTTTTTTTAATAATATATATGAGCAATTGGCAACAGACTAGAATAGCGTACCAACTTAGTTGGACAATATTCCTATTGATGTATTTGGCTCTTGGCTTATAAAAAAAAACGTTAAAATAATTTTTACAAAGTGAAGGTGGTTAATATAATCTTTTCCTTTATTAAGTTAAATTTCATGTGGGTTGATTGATAGGGAACATAAAAACTTATGATTTGGTAAAAATGAGTATGTTGGATTTTGTTTAAAATAATTACTTCTGACTGTCACTAAAGTTTGCTATTTTCTATATGTTTTTTCTTCTACTTAGGGCTTGTATGTTTTTTCTTTACCTATTTAAATTTCTCTTGTTGTGTTGTTTCTAATAAAATTGTTGTTGTATGTTGTAGAAGTGTTATTGTAGGCTGTAGAAGTGTTGTTGTTGTATGTTGCATGTGTATTCTTGTTGTTAAGTTGTTTGATTGTTTTATGGTTAGTGGCTTTGTGGTGCATTTTATTTAAAAGATATTGTTGGTTGTAAGTTAAATGTTACTTTGGAAACCCTCAAAGTTAAGACCAGATTGGAAAAATCTTCTAACTCAAATATATTATAGGATTTAGATGATTTGTCATATGTATTCAAGAGATGGTGATCAAATTGATAGAGTACCTCATTCAACATCACTAAAAACGTAAATTACGAATCTGTGAACAAACTCATAACATCCAAGTTGATAACATATAGTGGCAAAAAGCCTACACATAATTTGATAAAATTAAAGTGACCGAAATATTCATGATTCTGGATTTTCAGCGTTGACGCCCAAATCATTGATTGGATATTCAATTTTTAGGAACCAAATGAACCTTGTAGTAAGACGGAAAATCAATCAACGCCGCACAAGACAACAAATAACACAGCGTCACACTTAAACGACAAAATCACGAAGAAAAACTAAGATCTATGTGAAAATCACTTATTTATATTGAAACAAAGAGAAAGAGATAAAGAGATGTGATTTCAGATTAAAAATTAACACAAAACCATTATGAAGAAACTGAAAGAAAGGACTTATTTTAGACTTATTGTTATTGATCAATTAGTTTAGTCGATAATCATTTCACCAAAATCTTCACAAAATGATAAATGATTTTTTTTTTTGAAGGAACAAAATGATAAATGATTAAACCCCATTTAAACGAATGTTTATCAAATCTTGCACATTACAAACATCAAAATTGTATCTAAAAATAACAAATAATCTCCATATTCGAACCATATATCTTTGCACAAAATTGCAACATTATTGATCTTGATAAGATCATCACCATGGCCTTTAAGAAGTAAACCAATTATTAAGCTCATCAATAAGATCATCACCATTGCCTTCAAAAAGTAAACCAACCTGAAGAAGTAAAATCATAATTATAATGAGGATCGCACAAGAAAAAATAAAAATAAAAGGCATAAACAATAAAGCATATGTACTTCTCGAATGACAACGTCAAAACTCTTTTCTCTATGTAAATAGCTATTCACTATGTTTATAAACGATGGAAACACATGAGGAGCATTTAGAAATCGATCCTGCAGGGAAAAGATCTATTAGACTCATCAAAACTAAATTTTTTGGTTGATTAATTCAACATTGAAAACTTACCTTCAACTTGCGCAGATATTCGAAAACATATGCATGATCTATCACTGGCCTGTCAGCATATATTCTTTTCATCTTCTGTTTTTTCAAGTCAATCAAAAATTTAGACCATCAGAGAAATCATTAAGAAAATATTCAACAAAAGTCAAGAGAAAGGAAATAACCCAAGAGAAAACTTCACATCTCACTTTAAATAACAACGCAAAGAAAGAATTTGAACCATATGTTGAAGATTAACTTGAAAGAATTATGAATCATGAAAAACTAAAAGGAGTATGATTAAAAAAAAAACGGAGTAAAAATTTGCATACTTCAATGTAAACCAATGTGATGATAAATTTGAAGGAATTGAAATTAAAATTTAAAGAATGATTGTATGTAAAGTCCCAAAACTACTAAATTCCAAAGAATCATATAGAAGATGAAAAGGGAAGGAAAAAAAAAAACTAGTACGAAAAAATAAATTGCTATCTATCACAGGTTTTATCAACCTTTGTGATTCTTCAATAATCAAAAGGAACAAAATATTGGTTGAGATGGAGCTTAGTTTGAGATTCAGAATGAAAGAGATAATGAATAAATAAGTGAGAAGGAGAATTCACCATATGAAGGTATATATAAGAAAAGGATGCGGAAAATAAGGGATGGAATGAATTTATTTATATATTTATTTTTGGTCAAAGAATGAATTTTGAATACATATTATGGAATGAATTTAACTTACTAATTAAAATTCTGTCAATATTTAATTTGTATGCAAAGGCAGTGTAAATTGGTTTACACATATAGTCAATTCATCGTGTAAATAATATTTAAAAAAGATATTATAGGAATTAATATAATATACTAATAACATTTAATATGATTTTATCTTAAAAAAATTAATATAATTTGATTGAATTCATGCATGTGTAAAATAATTTATATATTTTATATTATAATAAAAAGTGGCATCCTAATATTATATTTTTAAAGTTTAATTTAATAAATGTTTTTCTAGTAATTCAAACATAATCTGATTGTGATATTTTATTTAGTTAATTAATTAATTATTTAGTCAAAAAAGTAATCTAGTCAAAAAAAACAAATAAGTACATAAAATAAAATAATGTGACTGTTTTTTTCTTTGACTCATAAATTAATGAGTTAAAAATTGTTAAAACATGTAAGATTTTTTCATCAATACAATGTTTACGAGCGTCAATAAAGATAATAAAAGATCATATCTTTAAAATGGGTTGGATACCTCAACTAGTTTAAAATAAAGGGTTAAGAGTTGGAGGTTTAAATACAAACAAAGGAGGAAAAAGCCTAACCTAACAACTAATTGATAACATTTGTCATTGAAAAAAATTTGAAAGAAAAAAAATCTTAAAAACCTATTAAATCGTTATTTTATTTGTATAATTACAGTTACTCGCTCTGCCCTTGATATAAGACCCCCTCCGAATTTCAGAAATATTATGAAAAGTGGTTTTATCATTAAATTTGTAAAATAATATATGTTACTTTTACATAATTACCCCTATGATTAATTATACAATATAGGACAATATGTGTATTACTTATAATAATGTTGGATATTTTCCCTAAAAAAAAAAAATAATGTTGGATATTTGTGTATTGACTTCATTATTGCTAAAACAAATATTATTTTATGATGTTGGATATGATGTTCTAACATCTTGACACGGTTCAGTGCGCCTTGTATTTGTGCCATGGTTTACGTGCGCGTTATCTTATTAAGGAATCCACACCTTATTACTTGTTGGCCAAGTAGCGTGGTTTTTGTCCAGAATCAGCTGAGTGATTTGTTCCTAAAGTATTGTCAATATTTTAGGAATCTTTGGTGGTGTATTGGTAGTTCCTAAAAATGTTCCGAGTTTTTAGGAGTTTCTTTATTTGTTATTGATTTGTGTAAAGTGGATCAGCTCGTGGATCTACATTGTTCTGAAGCCCAACAAGACTTTTTAGCTCGCATTGCTTCAGTACATATACTAGACTGCAAGACCTTATTCATCATTCAAGCCGTCATTGAAGAAATAGCTTTTTAGGGTTTTGAGATATTGTTATTTGCGAGTCTTTCTTGTATCACCTTGATACACGTTAAGGATTGTGTTTTATTGAGTTGTAAGTTGTACTACTCCTAAGCTTTGAAGCACGGAGGTAGTTTGTGTTTGAAGGAAACTTCATCTTATTGAGTTGTAACCTGATAATCACAGGGGCTATGATTGATTGAGTGGAAGTGAGATGAGATCTCAGATCTAGGAGTTCCTAGGTTGAAGTCAATACAGGTAGGCCCTAGGTCTAGAGTTGTAAACTTGGAGTTTGCTAAGAACTTAGAATAAAGACTACACTAGTGGATTTCCTTCCTGGCTTCGTAGCCTCCAGAGTAAGTGTGTTTGTCACCGAACTGGGTTAACAATCATCCTGTGCATTTTACTTTCTTGTCTTTTACTTTTACGTTTTTATGTTTGTTATTGTTAGCATGATGTTTAAACATTAAACACAACATTCGACTTTGTGCATCTGGGGTTAGAACATTGTATAGTACATCTTAAAGCTAATGTGCTAGAACTTCAAAGTGTTAGAACTGGTTAGATTGTGATGGGTTCAGATTCTGACACAAAGTCTGAGTGCAACAGATTAGTAACAAACACATAGATAAGAGAGAGAGAGAGAGAGAGAGAGAGAGAGAGTGAGTGAGAGAGAGAGAGAGAGAGCAGACACAAGCAATTTATACTGGTTTCTCCCATAACACAAGAGTAGTCCAGTCCCCTTGCACTTCCAAGGGATTTCACTATAATCTCATTAGATTACAATTTCTCAAAGAGCCTACCAATTGCACAAGCACACTTGCAAGAGACTTCTAATGCTCAAGGTCACAACCAAGAGACTTCCACTGCTCAAGGACAACTCCAAGAGACTTATAATGCTCAAGCACACACAAAAGAGACTTCCATTGCTCAAGGACAACTCCAAGAGACTTCTAAGGCTCAATCACAAGTTAAAGATACTTCTGGTGCTCAAGATTTGTAGGCAAGAGATTTCTATTTGTTTATAAATATAAACAAATTTGTTATTACGCCGGATAAGAAATAATAAACTGAACAATGTTTGAATAGGCTCTTATGATTTTAGGATTTCTTAGATAAAAAAGTTGGAACGGAAATCCTAAGTGTTTTGCACAATTTGATTTTGGTAATGGCACAGTAAAATAACAGAGTCTTGTAAATCTTCTTCAGGTCTTCAACTCCTTATATAGGCATGGATTTGAGAGACATTGGAGAAGAGTCTTAGCACATTAATAGTCGTTGAGAAGCTTCAAATCAAGGACGTTGAGCCATTGCCTAATACGGACAATTTGAAGTTATGTGTAGATATAAAATCTTGTTTTGCTGATGTTCAGTATATAATTTTATTTGATGATGTTTTTATTTTAAATATAAGCCTAGACTCTTGTTAAAGCACCTCACAATTCTTGCCTCTTTGTCTCATATGGTCCCTTGGTGCCGTGTCTGTCATTTGCTTGTAGAAAACTTTATTTTTCATGGTCTAAGTGATTTTTTAGACAATTGATTGGCTTCACACTGTTATGATTCATATCATGAAATGTTTCTACCATTTTTCATGTTTGCATGTGCATTTTGAATCGATTCATGAATTGATGAATCATATCAGCATGAATCGGTTCAGTCATGGTTGATTCGTATCACTATTTTATTTTGGTCATGGTTTTTCCTTGTTGAATCAAATTATACCTCTTTGAATTGTATCAACCTTCATCTAGGGGCATATTAATCGATTCAAATTTTGTTTCATTCGTATCAATCTTCATGGCTCAACTTGTTTGTCTTTTGTTGTCTGAATCAAATCACACATTAAGTGAATCGATTCACTATGTTGTTTTTGGCCAAATTTTTGCACTTACCACTCTTCCCTATATATACTCATATCCTCATAACACCCAAACTACTGAATCATTTGCATCTATTCTCTCTAGAGTCTCCAAACCTCATTTTCCATTAATTCTTCAGATTTAACACTTATTCCAAGAATCGTTGTGGTCTTTGAGTCATATATTGCTAATGTGTTATAGGGATTGTAATTTGATTACTTTCAAGGATATTGATTTGGAATCAAGGATCTCAAGTGAATTGAGTAATTTCATTCCACCTCTTGTGGTATTGGGGGTTCTTTATAACCTTATTGAGTTGAAGGGGATCCAACCATCAGACGGAGCAAAGAAGATTTTCGAGTGAAGATCTTCAAGTACTGAATGGGTGATTGAGGATTCAAACACTTTAAGAAACACCAATTTCAAAGGGTATTTGAAGATTTGAGGAGTGATTGCATAGGAATTGAAAATGAGGGTAATTTAAGGAGTTCTTGTAATCATAACATTGTAATGAAACATTCAATTTTAGTGGAAGTCCTTGATGGAGACGTTTTCCATCAAGAAGAGGACGAACGGGGGAAATATTATAAATCTCGGAGTTGTTTCTCTTCCCTTTCCTGTTTAATTTCGTTTAATTTGGGTATATGTTTGTTTGATAATTGTTAGAATTTATTTGAATGTGATCTTGTTTCAATTTGTTAAACTTGACTTAATTATTTGAATTATGTTTTCTCTTAATTCACATTGATAACATTTGGATTCAATCTATTGTCAATTTATCAAACACATATACCTTGTGTTCATTAGAATAGTTGATTTAATTGCTCTTAGGTTTGGTTTGAGAATTGTCTAGTTTTGTATATTGTGTGAGAATTATTAATCATTGATTGTATTAAGATTTAGCATTTGCATCTATCAATTCAATAGTAAATCTTACTGTGCATTACATTGTCTTAATCTTTTTGTCATTGTTATTGTTTCAAGCACAAATCCAATAAGTCAATTTGTTTTCAAACTCGCTTTCTCTAAAAACTCGATAATATTTTTAAAACACTATTCAGCCCCTAGTGCGTATTATATCTTACCATATAGACAAACAAATGGTGTCAAGAGCCTCGTCTCTTAGTCAAATATTGTTGCTAAGGCAACTAGCATTTCTGCTATGGGCATGGGGTACTCATCTTTTGGTGTAGCATTTTTTAAATCCCTGAAGTCTATACAGACCATGAGACTCCCATTTTATCTTAATTATAGGATTAATATTAGCTAACCATTTGACGTACCTTGTAGTTCTAATGAACTTGCTTTTCAAGAGCCTTTCAATCTCTTCCTTGATCTTCGACATGATTTCAAGCGCAAACATTCTTGGTAATTGATTTACTGGTTTCTTGTCTGGTCGAATTGGCAACTTCAGTTCCACAATTTCTCTACTTAATCCAGGAATTTCATTATAATCCTAAGCAAAGCAATCCTTGAACTCTTTTAGAAGTTCAATTGTTTGTGCATTAAAATCTGCATTAATTTTTTAACTTATGTAAGTTCACTTTTTTTATGGTTCAATATCCCATATCAATTTCCTTTAGAGGATCTTGAGCCTGGATTTTCTTAGTCAATTCGATGGATCTTTTTCAAAACCCAAAGGCTCGTCATCATAGATGTTGTTGAGTCTCTCGCCTTCACCCCCACATAGGTCGTAATCTTGTCCCAAGCACTTGGCTTAGACATAATGATTCTCATCAATCACCCACCTAGTTGTTGGAATGACTCCATCCTCTGGGGGTTTCTTCCTCATGTACTTCTCTTTCCCACAAGAACCCGTAAGTGGATGGTGCCTCACAAAACAAACATGTTCATGGTGGGTTTAACCAGATTCTGAAAAAACACATGACACTATATTCCGCAAATTCTTGTCGAAGGACTTCTTGGTTGTGTGGTTTACTTCAGCCATGAAGTATCTTTGGCCAGTTCAACGTTTTCGACTAAACTATCCTCTCTTCAGTTGGCAATACTTTGATGCATTGACGAAGAGACATTACCTACCCTATGGACCCATTCCCTTCCAAGTAGAAAATTGAAGTTATATTTGGAAGGAAATACCATAAAGAGTGTTAACCTTGTGATGCTCCCTACTGCCAAGTCGACTTGAATGGCCCCAAGGGAATGACCACTTTTTCCTTCATAGTTTGTAAGAACTATGTTATGAGGCTTTAAGTTTGTGTCAAATTTCCCTATCCTTTTTAATAAGGATTGTAGCATTAAGTTCACTACAGTGCCACCATCCACTAGAACCTTGTTGACATCAACGTTGTCAACTTTAGCCTGCATAAACAAAGTCTTTAAAAGGATTTGCATGGTGCTATTTGGTTTGTCGAAAATGGCTTGTTGATCCTCACACAACCATTATTCATTACATAATAGCAAACTGGCTTATTGTTAGCCATGATTTATGTGTCTAATTCTTCTTCATTCTCTTCCACTTCAGATATTACATAATATTGAGCAGGAATAATCAACACTATGTTGCACAACACGTCAAAGTCTGGTTCCGAATCCATGAAGTCAGAGTCCATTTCTTCATTTTCAAGATTTGTGCTTTATTTGATTGATAGCAAAGGAGGAAAGATCATTTCTTTGACTGGCCTTTTAAGCTTGCGTTTTCCAGCAGTAACAGTTCCAGCATTTTCATTGACAGCAACCTACTTTTGCCTTTGGAATCTGCGTCATTGGGTTCTAGTTATTGGATTCTTCCCTTTATAATTGTTGTTGTAGGAATATTTCTTTTACTCACCCTGATCTTTTGGACCATATATGGTATTTTCCTCTCTCAGCATGTTTCCTTTGTTATTAGGAACATTTTTCCCACTCGAGTTGACTCACTTTTCGACTAGAGCCTTTGAGGTTGGCACAAATGATTTGGTTCGACCATTTTTGTGATGTGGATTCATGGTCGAAGGTGAGGTCTTATATGGGACCACACTCCTATTAAAAGTTAAATTTGGCCCGTTGTCATGCCATTTCCCCTCTTTTTAGATTGGTATTGAAATTGTCAATGCCTTTTGTAGCCTCTTTGTCAAATACTAAACTGCATCTGGGGCAAAACATCACCTCTGAGTTATTCAGTTTGCACCTGTTGAGGAAATCAATTAGTTGCTCTTCAGCTTTTGGGTATGCCACTTTCTTTTTTTTTCATCATAATGTGGCTCATAAACCACTTTCTTGGCAATACTGGGGTCTTCAATAGCCTACACAACCAAACAGTCATTAACTTTAGTACTTGCTTAAACTACTACGCAGTTGACTGGTTCGACATACATGGCATCAGAAACTTTAAGTGGATCAACATCAAACTTCATTGGGGCTTTACCCTTGTCACCAAACTTGATGTGAGTTTATTTGCAGATTCACCTTTACGTTTTTAGTGATGTTGATCATGTTATTTTATATGATGTATTCTATCAATTTGAATGCAACAATATCGTTTTGATTTTGTAACAAAAAAAACTTGACCAAAACTTGACCAAAACTTTCAGAGACGTTAAAATCTTTGATCAAATAGTCGTAAAATTATAATTAGTGACACCATTAGTAATATTATTTTCCCATTCTCTATTTTTTGTAAAATATATGATGTTAATTTAATTCATTTTCTTAAATATTATTTTCTGATACAATGTCCAAAATTGTGTTTAGTAATAACAACAACAATATTTTTTCCCCTAAAAAAAATTACAACAATGATATTTTTTATTTTATTAAACGTGTTTAATAAGGTTACCAATTATACTTGTTCAAAAATAATTTTGATAAATAACGTATCGAAAAATAATTTTGATAAATAATATATTAAAAAATAATTTTGATAAATAAATGTCAAAAACTCTCATACATGTTTAATTATCAAATATGAAAATAATGTATTGGAAATTGTGCCAATTATTTGTAAGAACTTTAATTACTACTACCTCCGTCCTTAATTATAAGACCCTTTTGAAAATATTTTTTACCACCATATCCCTATTTATTTTGCATCTTTTTCTTCAATCAACAATAAATTATGTTGAAAACATAAACTAACTCTCTCTCTTAAGGATAAAATTGTAAAAACAATAGTAATATAAACAAATTTAATACTATTATCAATTTTCTTAATTCCCGTGATTTTGTCAAAAGGGTCCTATAATTAGGGACGGAGGTAGTACTTTTTTTTTAATAAATACTTACTATTTAAGAAAACTTAAACATGTGCCCTTCTAACACATGTTAGGATGACTATTTTATCTATATATGATATTATCAGGTCATCAATCTATCACACCACTGTCTTATTTATTTCTCTCTCAAGGTGTATACATTCAATGAGATCTCCACCAAATATTTTATTATATATAAAAACAATTTATTTTATAAACAATTGATGACATGCTGTCATTACGTAATTTTTAGGACTTATTTTGACATTTTGATAGAGTTCTAAGGCAATATGAGGTATCCAGGGGTGTGAAAACTAGATATTCTAGAGGTCCAGGAAGGAATCGCGTCATGATTTTATGTGGTGTGACATGATTTTATGACCAGAATGAAGGTTAGGTTTTGCCACTGAAATCGTGATACCATTTCTAGTGGCGTGGTACAGTTTTACAGAAGGATCTGGAAGGAATCTTGGGTTTTTAAAGAAATCATGGCAGGATTTTCAAAGGCGTGACACGATTTTGGTCACAGTAAAATTTTCCTATTTAACCTGAAGTCAATTCCAGAAACAGGGATTACGTTTTGGAGAACCAAAAGTGCGATTTTGAGACCTAAAGACTGCTAGAAGGGCAATTTCATCTTCTAGAGGATCAAGAAAAGTCGGCCTTCACTTGTCCATTTGGTGTGTTTGCTTATAGGAGAATGCCCTTTGGGCTGTGTAATGCGCCGACGACCATTCAAAGGTGTATGCTCTCCATCTTCTTTGACATGATAGAGAAGAACACTGTGATATTTATGGACGACTTCTCTGTGTTTGGTAAGTCTTTTGATCAATGCTTGTTTCATCTAGATGTTGTCCTTAAAAGATGCACCGAAACTAAGCTCATTTTAAATTGGGAAAAATGTCATTTTATGGTAATTGAATGTATAGTTTTGAGGCACAAAATAATTGTGAAAGGCATCCAAGTGGGTCAAGCAAAAATAGAGGTTATAGAGAAACTTCCCCCTCTTGTTAATGTTAAAGGAGTGAGGAGTTTCTTGGGGCATGCTGGTTTTTACCGGCAGTTTATAAAAGATTTTTCAAAAATAGCAAAGCCCCTTTGTAACCTATTAGTCAAGAAAAATGAGTTTAATTTTAATTCTGAATGTTTAGATGCTTTTTCTTTGATTAAAAACAATTTGGTGATTGCACCAATAATCATTGCACCAAATTGGGATTTACCTTTTGAACTTATGTGTGATGTAAGTTATTATGTTGTTGGTGCAGTCCTAGGCCAATGAAAGAACAAATTTTTCCATGCAATTTACTATGCAAGCAAGGTTTTAAATGAAAATCAAGTTAACTATTCCACAACTAAAAAGGAATTGTTGGCGGTAATCTTTGCATTGGAAAAGTTTTGTTCTTATCTAATTGGCTCCAAAGTCATTGTCTTTACAGATCATACAGCTCTCAAGTATCCTTGACAAAAGGGGATTCAAAACCTCGGCTGTTGAGGTGGGTCCTCTTGTTACAAGAGTTTGATCTTGAAATTCGTGACAAGAAGGGAGTTGAGAATGTGGTGGCTGACCACCTCTCAAGGCTGGAGAACAGTGAGGTGACTAACAAAGAAAAGGCCATCATGGCCGAGTTTCCGGATGAGAAGTTGTTTGCAGTTGGAGAAAGGTCGTGGTTTGCCGACATGGCGAACTTTAAGGCTAGTAATATTGTTCCGGATGACTTGGATTGGCAACAGTAGAGGAAGTTCTTCAAGGATGCAAACCACTATATGTGGGATGATCCTTATCTGTTTAAGGTAAGGACTGATGGTTTGATAAAACGTTGTGTTGCAGGTGGGGAGGCTAATAGCATCATGTGGCACTGTGATAGCTCAGCTTATGGAGGCCACCATTGTGGAGAAAGAACCGATGCAAAATCTTGCAAAGTGGCTTTTAGTGGCCAATTCTTTTTAAAGCTTGTCAGGATTTTCTGAAGCGGTGTGACAAATGCCAAAGGACAGGTAACATCTCTAAGAGGAATGAGATGCCCCTAATAGGAATCATTGAAATAGAACATTTTGATTGTTAGGGCATTGACTTTATGGGACCATTCCCTTCCTCTTACCCTTATCTCCATATACTTGTGTGTGTTGACAATGTCATTAAATGGATTGAAGCGATACCTTGTGTTGCTAATGATGCCAAAACTGTTGTCAACTTCTTAAAGAAGAATATTTTCACTAGGTTTGGAACCCCTAGAGTATTGATCAATGATGGGGGAAGCACTTCTGCAATAATTTTCTTGAAATTGTGCTTAAAAAGTATAACATCAAGCATAAAGTTGCAACTCCCTATCACCCTCAAACTAGTGGTCAAGTAGAGGTTTCAAACCGTCAGTTGAAACAGATTCTAGAGAAAATAGTTGCGTCAAAGAGGAAGGATTGGTCTAAGAAATTAGATGGCGCATTATGGGCCTATAGGACAACCTTCAAGACTCCTATAAGGCTTCCACCCTATCAGTTAGTCTATCGAAAGGCATGTCATCTTGATGACGCACTGTGGGCCTATAGGACAACCTTCAAGACTCATATAAGGCTTTAAATTTTGATCAAGTAGCTGCTGGTAAGAAAAGGCTCTTGAAATTGAATGAGCTTGAAGAAATGAGGCTGAGAGCGTATGAAAATGCGCTCATCTATAAGGCCAAGACTAAAAGGTATCATGACAAGAACTTAGTGTCTAGGGAAATTAACTTTGGGCAACTAGTTTTGTTATATAATTCCAGGTTGAAGTTGTTTCCTGCAAAGCTCAAGTCAAAGTGGTCTGGACCGTTCTTGGTCAAAAGTGTGTCACCTCATGGAGCAGTTGAGTTGATGACACCAGAAGGTGACAGGACTTTTAAGGTGAATGGTCAAAGGGTTAAGCTATATCTGGGTGGCGACCTACCAAAAGAGAGGGTAAGACTTGTTTTTACGGACCTCTGAAGGTCCTTAGCAGTCAAGCTAGTGACGGTAAAGAAGAGCTGAGTCGGAGGCAACCCACTACATTTATTTTCAGTTAGTATTTTATTTTATTGTCATCAATATAAAAAAAAAGTTTTATTTTGAGAGGTAGGAAATTTTCTAAAGTTTTCAAATGCAAGTACTGCCAAGAAAATCGTGACACAGTACTGAAATCATGACACGATTTTCTCCTTCAAAAATCTTGATTTTCAAAAAAATTCTAAGTCCATAAAACATGTCATTCTGCCATCAAAATCTTGACATGCTATTTAAAATCATGACACGATTTCGAAGTCAACAAAACTGGAATTTGACCATAAAATCGTGTCACGCCCTGCAAAATTCTTACACAATTTCTTCAGAAAAATTTGCAAACCTTTCTGCCATCAAAATCGCAACACGCCTTTAAAAACGTGACACGATTTTGATGGTTCAGTTCAAAAATCTGACCGTTATAGAAAAATTGTGTCACGACACTACCTAGCTGCAACACGATTTTTACCCTTCCTATAAATAACCTGTCATTTTCCAGCACAAACCACTTCCAAACCTTAGTGTTACTTTGCCCACTTTTTCCCACACACCCTAAACCACAAAAATCATGCATTTTCCACCAGTTCTTCACCTTCTAAACACCAACCAACACAATTTCTTAAATCCAAACCACCCATTTCACCATTTTGCTAAAAACTTTCACTAAACCTAACCACCCCAAATGGCCCCAAAACCCACCACTAGACAAAACAAACCTAAGAAAAACACGAAAAATCCAAGCCTCATCTATCCAACCCAAACGCAAAAGAAACAATCTTGTACCACCATAAGATGTTAATCATTTTATTTCTGAAGAAGCCAAGGCTAGGTTCGATCAGAGCAGGGTTTTTGAGGTAGTGGGGGAGCAAAAATTTGATTTAATTAACCAAACTCACTAAGTATTCGTTGTTTGACACTATGATCCGAGAAAGGGGATGGGTGGAGTCTAATGAGATGGTGCCCGAGGTAAGAAAAAAGTATGTGATTATGGAGTTTTATGCAAATGAAGTATCAGGCTTATGTGAAGTATCAAGCTTATGTGAGGGGGAAAACTATTGATTATAGCCCGGAGGCTATTAATGCATTGTTGGGGTTGACACCACCAGAGAAGTGTGAGGCTCAAAAGCTGAGGAGAGAAGTGAAAGATATGATTCAGAGTGAGTGGGATTCTCTGATTGCTACAATGTGCAGGTCGGGGGAGACATGGAAGAAGGCAAGAATGTTGACTTATGCTGATTTTCTTCCTATTCTTAAAGCTTGGGAATCCTTTGTGATACAGACGCTTAAGAGCACTTCTTGCACTTCTGAGATTCATCTCAGGCGAGTTTTCACTGTGGCTGCTATACTTGACAAGAAACCAATTAATGTTGGTGATTTTATTGCCAACAACATCCATGAGATAGCAACAGGAACGAAGACGGCATGGAAGCATCATCAATTGGTTATATGAAAAGCAAAAGGTGGAAGAATTTGAGGGTGATTTGTATACTTCAACTGTGCAACCTATCACTGACACGACTATGGATGGGTTTGTGAAAAAGTATGAAGAGTTTGCCAGGGAGAGAGAGAAAAGGGCCGCACCGAAGCAACCACCAAAACAACAACCACCTTAGATGGAGCAAGGAGAGGGTAGCCAACATGGTTTTTATCCTCCAATTCATCCTATGATGTTGGTGTACATGTTCACTTCATCCAATTGGATGAATGAAACCTCAGATCAGATTTGGGTGAACTATCCTAAGTTTTCTTCGGATTTTGCTTCAGAGACACAAATGCATAGGAGGCCTATCACTGGGTCTTATGAGAGGTTTGATAGCTCCCGTGAGTGTATGGATCAGTATTTTGCTCATCAGGAGCAATATGCTGCTTAAATATAGAAAGAAATCACTGATGATTTCACTGAGGGGGAGAAAAGAGCAAGTGATAATTTCTTTGAAGGATTACCTGAGGCCGGCAACCTTAGCACTTGGGTCAATGAGGAAGATATGAACTTGAACTGAACAACTGAGGGTTCAGTAGTTCCTGATTTATGTTTTTATTGTATTTTCCCTTTTTAAGTACTTTGTTTTTGTTTCGTAATGTTTTTATGCTTTTGTAATGTCAAAGTCCATTGAACTTATTAGTATTCCACGTTATTGTAATGAATCTGCACTTGTTTATTATTAACGAATTTGTTTTTTTAGTTGACTTTTTCTAATTTAGTAACAATTGTGTGATCAAGTGATATTCCAAAAGTTCATATGGAGGTAGTGACTAGAATTTCAAAGGTGAAGTGTACGACATGTGTCATAGGTAGTCACAACTCCCATAAATCTAACATTGTAAGGTTCATATCCAAATTTTCTTTTTCAATTTACTTATATAGAATGTTCCGTGCAACTACATTTCTAGAACTTGCATTGTTTCTTTACTGTTGATTGATCTTTGTCATATACACACTGGGCGAAAGTGCTTGGTCATGTGAGCCTTTGAAGCCTACCCTAATTTTAATTGAAATTTATCCTTTTTTAAAAGCAATTTGAGCCAGTAGGTTTAGATGCTTTTTGTTCGGTGACAAACTACAAATTAAGCCTAGAGACTTTTAGGAGTTGAACCAAAGATTTAATTTTTAAGTTAGGCTAAGTAGGGTGTTTCTATACAATAGGTTTGGGGTTGCTATTGGAATTTTCAACCAACTAAGTTTGGGGGGAGGGTATTATAGAACTAAGAACAAATCATGAAAAATACAATACACACAATCTCAAAATCGTGTATTAAAAAAAAATAGAATGAAAAGAAAAAGGGATCAAACAATGAAATATTTGAGTAATTTCAAACTCAATTATCCCTATAGTTACAAATATTCTCTAGTACCTTTACAATTGTTGTTTCAAAGGGGTGAATGAGGGAATGATATTTGTTTCAAATACGTAGGAGTGCCTAACACAAATTTTGTGTATCCTACTTATCCAGATATTATTCCACCTTTACCTAAGCCCCGTTATAACCCTAAAAGACCTCAAAGTGTGTAATGACATTGATTTTGATTGACGTTTTTAAACTTTTCAAGCGTATGGTAATATGTAGACCTGTACGTCGAGTGTGTGTGAACCCTTATCATTTTGTTGCGTGGAGTTGTGAATTGGTGGATGCAAACAAGTCAAACTAGTTCATCTTTAGCTAGTCGGGAGATGAACTTTTCGGTACTATCGCTTGATCAGGTAATTGTTATTTTACTGTCAATTGTCAATGTTGCAAATAAATTCCTTGAGGACAAGGAATGGTTCAAGTTTGGGGTTGTGATGACATGATGTCATTACGTAATTTTTAGGACTTATTTTGACATTTTGATAGAGTTTTGAGGCAATATGAGGTGTCCAGGGGTGTGAAAATCAGAAATTCTAGAGGTTCATGAAGCAAGGAATCTTGTCACGATTTTATGTGGCGTGATACAATTTTATGACCAGAATGAAGGTTAGGTTCTGCCACTGAAATCGTGATACGATTTCTGGTGGCGTGGCACGATTTTACAAAAGGATCTGAAAGGAATCTAGCGTTTATAAAGAAATTGTGGCACGATTCTCAGAGGCGTGACACGATTTTGGTCAAAGGAAAATTTTCCTATTTAAGCTGAAGTCAGTTCCAGAAACAGGGATTACGATTTGGAGAGCCAATGTGCGATTTTGAGACTGGAAGACTGCTAGGAGGGCGATTTCATCATCCTTTAATCAGTTCATGTATGTTTTAATTATTCCATTGATTATGCTATTTGTAAACTCAATTATGAGTAGCTAAATCTCTTAGAGATTAGGTCTGAAATGATTTTGATATATCCCAATTTTAAACATGTTGCTGTGAAACTCTATTTAATGTGAATATCAATCTAGTTTTATTCAATTCAATTGTTCTTAATGCTTTTTATATCCTGATCAAATATAATTGTTCTTAATCTAGTTTTAAACATGATTTAGTGAGAATGAATGACTACTGACCATAGCTTTCTACTTAGACCTAATTGAATTGTTCGAAATAGACAGGGTTAGTCTAGGAATGGATAATCGTTTGTTTGTGATATTAGGTTAACGTTCTTAAAACCTTCAAAAAATATTAGATCACATAAGGAATTAGAGACTATAATCTGATAAGAGGGTCCTAAGTCAAGGGATTGATTAGGGCTATTTTAGTTAACCATCGTGAAACAAGAGAAATATTCATAAGAAATAGGTGCAGTGTACCAATTAGGGGAACTCAGAGGATTCGAAAGACCTGATCTCATCCCTCTCCATATTTTCTAATCAAATCTTTATTTTCTGTTATTTAATTTTATGCAATCAAACCAAATCTACTGCCTAGGGCAAACAAAATAAACTTTACACATCTTATTTAATAACGCTATTGTTTTATTGAAGTTAACACGGTCCCTGTGGAAATGAACTTTTGATTTATTACTTCGATAGTTTTAGTACACTTACTAAAAGTCTATCAACAACCATGATATTTTCATTCAAAAATAAACCATGATATTTGGACACTTTTTTGACCACTAAAAAAATAGCAGAAGACAGACAGTTGTCTTAAAAGTTGTACAAATATAATTACTCTTATCAATCTACAAGATCACTCTATCTATCTCTCAAAATGTATACTAGTTATAGGTATAAAACATTTTTCTTTTTTTACGAAAAAAATTAGGGTGAGAGGATAATATCATATTCAATGATAAAGAATATCTTAAAATTCAAACAACGCTTACAAAAAGATTTACATTTACCACTTCATAGAGCTCAAATTTAAGACCTCAAATCTATGATTATTTTTTTACCACTAAATCAAGCTTTTATGGGTTAACAAAATATTTTCCTTCTACAAAAGCTAAAAAGAATTAAACCATATATAAACTTTTTCCCTTTGTAAAATTAAAAAAAAAAAACCTTGTATAAGCTTTTTCCCCTTTGGGCAAAAGGGTCAAATTTTACTACCCCATGCCACCTTTTATTTTTCTCATTCTCTTATATATCCCCCTCTCTTACATTTTCTTCGTTTTTTTTTCTTCTCTGAAACTCAGAAGAAAAAAAGAGTTCCATCTCATCGAAGCCATTGTGTTCTCACCATTAGCTTTTGAAGATGACAAAGGTTAAAAACCCCACCTTTTATTTTGAGGATAAGCAAATTATATTTTTACTTGATAGTTTTTAATTTTATTTTTTCATTTTCTATTCGTTAGTTTGTATTCAGCAGTTTTAATACTCACTTATATCCCTCTCTAAATTTCGATTCATCATTATAATTTATCCTTATGTTGTTTTACATTGAATTCATAGTTAATGTGATTTTCCACTTCAGATTCTCCTTTTTACTTTCCATGATTTAGTACCTTCAAGCTGATTGCTTTATGTTGATTTCTTAAAATTAGATCTGAATTTTTCTAATATGTTGTTCAAATGAGTTGTGTTTTTCTTCATGGATTTATTACTTTGTGCATTTTTTACCTTAACTTTTATACTTGATCAATCAATTAGCATCTAATTAAAATGCGTAGTGAAATTTTTTAATGTGCACTTTTGCTGCCCTAAACCATTGAGTTATCTAATTTGTTTTTGGTGTTAACCATCTGGTTAACAAGAGAAGGGAGTTTGATAATTCGAGTTCAGTTGAGAGGTAAATAAAGACTCTAGTATATTTAAATGATTAATTTTGCAAATGTTTTTGAAATGAGACCGATTGAGTTATTCGGATCAACAATTGTATTTGAATCATCATCATTATTATGAGTAGATTTTTTTATTTATATTGCTCATAAAGTCAAGGGTTTGTTGAATAATATCGATTTCTCTTATGGTGTGTTGGTAATTAATGTGATAAAAGACATTTCAAAAAATAATAATGTGATAATTGTTTATTATTGATTTCTCTTATTCTCTAAATATTTTTTGGCATTCCCAGAGAACTAGGGGATCATCAAGTGCAAGGGAAAAAACAACTTATCATGAAGCCAAGATGTATCTCAATGAAATAAAGGATGCGTTTAAACATGAGATGCATAAGTATTATGAATTTTTAAGAGTCTTGAAAGATTTTGAGAAACGAAGGTTTGCTTTATTTATTTAATAGGAGAAATGTTTTTTAATTTGTAAATTGTAATTGGTTTGGTTTTTCACTTTGATGTATTTGTAGAATTGATCTGGAGGGTGTGGTGGCAAGAGTGAAGGAATTTTTTCAAGGGCATGATGAATTGTTATTGAAATTTCAAACCTTTTTGCCAGATGGATTTGAAATCTCACTTCCACAAAAGAAACCAAAAGTGATCACTAAAGAATATTGTTTGAAATATGTAAGCAAGGTGAAGGTATGTGTATTGTAGACGTGTATGATGGATTCTTTTCATCCAGATTTATTTTCGATGTAAAATAAGGGTTTGTTGTTTTGCTTTAAAACAATGATTTTCCTTTAAAAAAAATCTAGAGTTTTTTTTTTTTTTTTATATGCATAAAAGCTAAACTATTTTACGTTTTTTAACTATTATAAAAATCATTTTGAAAAAAATTGAAGCTTTTACATTTAACGTCCTTGTATTTAGAAAAAAAATTGATTTTGTAAAAGTTACTAGGATCGCTTTTCATTTTAAAGTTAAGAATGATATTTGTGAACAAAATAATTTTTTTAAACATCTGAACCAAACACTTTTAAACAATAAAAGTTATTTTTGTTATAAATACATTTTTATCACAAAATTCCCAAACAAATGACACTCCTAAATCAACAAAATAATTTTCACCACAAGAAAAAAAATTAATAAGCGAGGAAATTTAAAGAGTGAAAACGGAAAATTTCTCTATAAAAGTGTGGAGATTGAAGAGGAGATATTTTATTTTTTGTCACTATTCTTTTGTTGCTAATTAAATTTATATTTTCAAGTCATGTTTACTTTGAAGTCTGTAATGGATCTGTGCATGCAGACTCGATTTCGACGTAATCCTCAAGTTTATGAATCGTTTTTAGACATACTGCGAATGTATAAAAACGACCATAAGAGTGTTAAGGAGCTCCACCAAACGGTATGTGTTTTGGGTTTGTCTATGGCTTTTACTTTTCTTTTAATTTTGTAATGTTATTTTAATTTTAATTTTAATTGGACTTTCGTAGGTTATTTCAATATTTCAAGGCCACCAGGATCTTGTTGATGAGTTTACTCATTTTCTCCCATAATGCAGCTCGTGATCTATACCGATTTAATTTTCTTTTGTGTCGTAGCTCATGATGAGTTATTCAAAACTAGGGTTTGGAGAAAACTTCGTATTTTCAGATTGAAATTTAATGTTTGTTTTTTAGACTTGATAAGAAATTGCTGCAACATGATTTATTTCTTTTAGTTCTATTTTCAACAGGAGGTTATCAATTTAGTATATGAAGATTTTGAGTAAAAATAATGATTATGAAGATTTTGAGTAAATATTATGATGATGACTTATAAGAGTATGTTTCATCAGATTTTTTTTTGAAAGAATATTTTTCATTATTTGATACCATAAGTCATAAATTAAATTTGGAGAAAGTGCCATGCAGATGGTTTTTGCTGCTCTTCAAATGTTTTGCTGCTTCCTTTGTGTGTGAAGCAGATTCTCATGTGTGCTAGGTGGACGGGAGCACATACTAGGTGAACCTTTGTTTAAGCTTTTCTTAAAATAAATTCTTGCATTATGTTGTGAGACTAAAAGAGAGAATTTTTAGAAAAACATAAAGGCTAATATTTGAGAAATTTTCGGTGTAGATTCTTGGGTTGAGAAATTCTTTTCAAACACTTTTGAGTAGTTGAGATCTCACTAGACATAGGATAAAGATTTTTCTTTTCTCTTAGGACGTCACAGTGAGTTGAATGACTCGAAAGATTGGTAGAAATTAGGGCTTGTTGCTGTTTACATTAAAAAATAAGTAGTCAAATTATATATTTCCCACTAGGATGAAGTCGAATGATTTATCTATCATTTGTACCAAAATCAATTGATTTTTGAATCAACTGAGGTTGAATAGGCTATTAGTGTATGCCATCTCGGTTAACATCTGGTTCAAAATTGGTAGACATACTATTCAGTTGTCGTGTGACGATTAATCATGGGTAATATGTCCAAATGGAATTGGAGGTTGTTATAGGACTTACAAGAAGTATCCGACTACCCATTGGTATTGAAATCAGTCGAGCCATCGGCTAACGAATGGTCGTGTCTACCAAGTCCTAATGGAATTAGAGGCTAATATGAGATCTTATAAAGGTCGTGCTAATGTTTAATGATAGTCAAAGAGGCTTTAACATAGATTTAACCAAGTCCAAAGGCTATATAACTACGATAGTCAAAGAGGCTTTAACATAGATTTAACCAAGTCCAAAGGCTATATAACTACTTTCCTATAGATATCGCATAATAAAGAATGTGGTTAAAGAGAGTTAAAAGAAGATAGAACTGACCCCAAGACCTGTTTGAATTTCAAAACATGGTCAAATCCCACTCCCTAAAAAATAGGAATGTCGAGAACATGAGTAGATGTCAGCCTAGCATTTAGGTCAATTTTGCAAGCAACTCAGCTGTATGAGCAAGATATTAGCTGACTAAGTCCATAACGTCCATGCAGACTTATTCCCTTAATAATGTGGTGATGGAGAACAAGGATAGTTAATACAACTCATCTAGAAAGGAGATTTTATGCGGTAACTCAACCTATCAGGGTAGTCACTTGCATTAGTGATGTTAGAAGTTACTCTAAATGATATAGTACCGTAGATAGCGGGCTAAAAATAAGGCAATCAATGTTAGTGTATGTTTTTTAGTTATTCTAATTCTATAAATACTCCATTTTAAATATTATCCAAGACACGTCAAATATTTACATATATTTTCTTTTATCACCCTTCTACATTAAACACTATTTGAAGTAGTCTAGGAACCTGCAATTGATAAATATAGTCCCTTTGTCGCATAATCACTTAATATAACAAGGGGATCATTGTCTTAAGTGCAAATTAGCGTACGTATCATCTTATCAACTAAGGACACCATAAATCAACCAAGTTGTCATGAACTCGGCTGACCACACATCGACTCAGTTGAACTTTAAATTTTGCATGACAACAAAAATTCTTTGAGAGAATACGAAGCTAATTTCTTGTAACCTCTTTGTATCGCTCATTTCATAGTGGATTGAAGAGATATTATATCCCCCATACGTAGGTCATTTTGGGATGAACTAGGTAAATAATTATTGGTGTGTTGATTCCTTTACTCTCTTATCTTATAAATTTTTGGTTATGTTTGTGGATATTTTGTACACATAGTTGCTAGATATATAATTGTTGATTCTTGAGATTGTTTGGTTATTGTTTGTCTTTGATATTTATTCCACATATCTAAGTTCTTGATGTGATTTGTTTGAATTCACAACAATTTGGACTAGAGAGATTACGAGAGTTGTTATCATGAAGTGAGCTCTCATTTTGGGACGCAAAAACATATGTATCAGCTAGTATTCTTTGATAAAATCCATCACGAACAAGTGAGATATAGTTTAAAGAGTATACACGAGTAAAATAAATAGATACTCAAAACACTCATGATGAATAGAGAGGAGGAGGTGATGATATATGTACTTAACATCTCCACATCAAAACTTAACAACCTAACCATATACATAAACATAACCAAAACCACCAACCCAAACCGACCAAACACCCTAACAAGAACCAAACAACCAACCATAAAGATCAACTCCTAAACCAAAGTCCAGGCACTTCAAAACCTATACAAGAACCCCAACCAATTTCAACATCATCTTTCTGATCAAACTTATCTAATATTTACCATTATCACCACGTCAAAATGACACTCATGACTCACCCAACGAGAATCTGAAACTACCCAACTAGAGATTCAACTCACCCTAAAACACGAAACCATGAAAGGTAATACCCTGCAAACAGTACTAATAAACCGTTATATATATATAACCTGAGGCGTGACGAAGTCACTGTCCTTAAGGATTTATCCGTCTCATAAGCGCATATCCTCCCATAATACAACAGTTTTTTTCCCTGGTATGAATCATATCAAAGGTGACATAACAACTCGAATGAAAAATAAATGGAATAGGAGATGTAACCCAAAAATCCAATATTTGAGAGGAGAGAAAATTATATTTTGGGAGGAAAAAGTAGTCTATAGTTACACCGTAATCTTGTTGTATAGATCTCTATGGATCCCTTTTATGTTACTCAAAGCAATAAAAAGGTTTTCTACTAAAATGACCGTTTTATTATTAAGTAATGTGTGTCATTACTGATTGTGCATTTGACCAAGCCAAAATAATAGGAATTCATAGTCAAAAGAAAACAGTACGAGTATATGAGTAATGGAGAGATTTAAGGAATTATAGATAGCAAAATGTGAGAATAACAAAAATGTGGGAAACCAACATTTTAAGATACGTTTATCAAATCATGAAAAAAAAACAATGACTCATATCAAAAGGTAGTGACTCCATTCTAATAATAATAATAATAATAATAAAATAAATATTTCTCTACTAAAATATTTTTCATATTTCTCATTTAAAGAAACAACAAATTAAACTATTGAAATATCTTCAAAATTTACAACAAAAATATCCTAGTCATGGACGGTTCTATGGCCCGGCGACCCCGGGCACTTGCCCGGGCTCCGGCCCAATTTTTTTGCAATTTCTTATGTAAATCCCTAGGAATTTCTTATACAAACCCTTGTAAATTTGACAATTTTAATTCTTTAGATTTTTTGCTTGCAATTTCTTATGTAAACCCTTATAAATGTGTTGCAAATTTTTTTTGCCCGGGCTTTACAATAATCCTCCCTCCGCCACTTATCCTAGTAGTTCAATAATTCTCTAGAACAAAGCACAACAAACAACATGCATAAGTCGCGCCTCTAGAATCAGGCACATGAAACTAAGAGTGCAAGTCGTCCCTTCAGCACAAAGCCTCCATTCATAGTCTAATTAGTGATGTGAACTATTAAAAATGAAACACAACTCTGGTTTAACTCATCTAATGCATCATTTACTCAAGTTTAATCGAGTCAAAGAGAAATGAAAATACTCTTGCTCAACTGCTTATGCTCCAATTTTGTTGAATGTGTTGGAAAACACAAGAAAAAGGGGTTTGGATTGTGTTAAACATTTCTAAAAGCCTTTAGTAATGACTTAATTTAAGCATAAAATTTTCTCTATAAATTCATTTCACCAAAGGAAGATAACAGTGATATTTTTGTAGGTACATTTTCAGCTAATATTGGTGTTACAACTTCTCTATATACTGAAATTTGGGTAATTATTTATGCTATTGTTTTTCTCATGCTATAGGTTGGACAAACTTATGGCTTGAGTATGACTCCATCCTCAGAGACCAAGCTTTTACTAATATTAATTTGGCTCGTTGAAAGCTTAAGGTCAACTGGAAAAATGTCTTCATATCATTAGAAATTTTGGTTTTAGATTTTCTCATATTTATAGAAAGGGCAATATTTGTGCAGATAGAGTATTCAATTTTGGATTCTTTGTTGATGGTTTAGTCTGATCGAGTCACAAGATCACTTACCTAGTTGTTCTAGAGAAGGTTTCTTTATATTTGAGACATTGCTTATTCACCTTATTCTCACTTTCGTTGATCTTGTTTTAGTGGGTTTGATTTATTCCTCCTAACCTTTGTTTTCCTTTTTCATATGAATAATTCTTAGCATTGGTGGTACATTAGGATACCAACATAGTTTAAATGTCAATGTGTTACCATGATGTAACTTTCTCCAATTTTTCTTGCAAAAAATTGAACTAGTTCTTTATCAAAATATTTAACTTTAATTAAAATTGTTAGAAAAAGATAGCAGTTAAATCATAACAAACAAAGGAAAAACAAATGTAGATAGTAAGGGAAGAGAGAAATCACACGATATGTTTATACTGGTTGGATTTCCAACTGCCAACTAGTCTAGTCCACCCTGACAAAGTGATTTTGCCTTCATCAATCTGAGGGACAATCAATTATAATACTTGATTATAAGTGGAGTATCTCTTATCCAATTACTCAACCACCATCCCTGAATGTGGATCTAAATGTCACTGTTGAAATTGGAATAGCTAGTTGTCGCGTCATTTTTTGGAGATCAAGGCTATTTGATTAGCTTTTGACTCACTAATTTATTTCACGACTGAACATTTAATGTTTTAAGAAAAGGGGAAAAAACGTTCAAACTACCCCTTTAAAAAAGTTTTGGGTTCGGGGGTTAGTTACATAAAGGGAAGGTATTAGCACCCTTTATGTCCGTAGTACTCTACGGGAACCTCTTGGTTTTATTTAACGTTTTGTGCTATAAAACTTGCTTGCTTTTTTTGAAAAAAATGACTTTAAAGTGATAAAGAAAAGAGACCTATTTATCTACAATTTTATTGATTTGGAAGGACTAGGTCCTTTGCCTACGTACCCGTGAGGGATCAAAACCTCGTAGTTCGGGGTAAAAATCGACGTTTGATTTGTTTTGTGTTTTTTATTAGTTTTGAAAAAAGGTTTTGAAATGAAAGAAAAGCCAAGGCGGCAAATGAGTATTTGTTTGTATTTTTTATGTTAAAAGTAAATGGCTAAAGTATGATTAAAGTTGATTGCAATTTGACTTACGAAAGAATAGAAAATAACGGATCACTTGATTTTTGAATCAAGGTTTGTTTATGAAAATATTTTTTGTGACTTTTGTTATTTACATGTTTTTTGTTGTTCGTTTTTTGAGATTTAACTAAACTAAAAAATGAAACTAACGGAGCAAGAAAATAAAGCGTAGGTACCTCATGGTGGTGTTGGACCACCACGAGGACCTTTTCCTAAGCTAGCAACAAAATAAAAGGGCATACACACACGCACGCACACATATACCTAAAGCTATTACATAAAA
>Ga0228711_1002737_pt1 | contig 27236 bp, 16 predicted proteins | sample MedpolnodulmetaG_2_FD_177996 | JGI IMG/M metagenome (GOLD analysis project Ga0228711, IMG submission 177996) | Root nodule microbial communities from Medicago polymorpha collected in Santa Monica, California, United States - brown nodules | ecosystem: Host-associated > Plants > Roots > Nodule... | reverse complement strand
AAACTAAACATAAAAGACACACTAATATAGATCATTGAAACTGAACTGCCTTTCTAACTATGTTAACAAAACCATATGCCGACATACTTCTTTATCCATCATAAGTTAGTATTGTAACATCTATATTTAAACTTGAACTTCTCATTCTATTCACAAAACATAGTTTGAGGTTCATTTAGATTTTGTTCTTCTCCTAGATTATTTAAAAAAAAAAAATCTATGTGAGAATTGTTGTTAAAAGACAAGATTGTCATGAGATAAGTATATTAGATAATAATGCATCTTATCTATTTACTAACTACAAAATTAATCTTCGAACAATCTGTTTTTGTCAATCCATGGTTTTAAAATAAAAAGTAAAATTTTGAAAAAGGAACTTTGATTTTTAAAATTTAAAAAGAATTGGATTGAATTTGAAAAAAAAATCCAACCATTTTAATTACTTTTATTTTCAAGCAGTAGAGGAACTTTACTCTGGCACACTAGAAATTGATACCACTTGAATATGTTGGAAAACATATTAAAGGGGGGTTTGAATTATGTTGAGGATTTTAAAATCTTTTTGCAAAGACATGTGTTTAGTTAAACCATAATCGTTCTTTGAATTCATTTTAATAAACATGTTAGTTCTTTATCAAATCATTTAACTTCATATAAAATGCTTAGATAAAAAGGTGATGTTAAAGAATCAGTGCTTAGTAAATTCAAGAGCGTAAGGGAAGTGAAATGACACAATATGTTTATACCAATTCACCATCCAACGATAGCTGGTCCAGCCTATCCCATGAGATGGACTTAGTACATTATATAATCAACCGATTTCAATGAATGCAGTAAGTATCTCTAGTCCCACAAAATATACCCTCTAAAAGAAAAACTTAAAATTAGGATGGAATTTTGGACCAAAATTATTTTCTGTCGGAGAACAATTTATTTGGGACGAAATTTGAGTAGTTATTCTGACAAATACATTCCTAGAAAATATTTTTTGTTTTGCGATAAAATGTTTCTTAGGTCTCAAACTCAGGAATAAGTTTGTGTTTCTGTTGCTTATTTGAGACATAATGTGTTTTTTCGTCTTAATATCTTTTTTCTGGAAAGATGGGGGTAATCTCCCGCCGAAGTGGAGACGAAGAATAGTAAAATCCATCAAAAATGTTTTTCCTAAAAAATATCCTTTATTTTAGGACGGAATATTTTTTCGTGTCAAACTCAGGACAAAATTTAGGCTTTTGTTCTTAATTTGAGACGAAATATTATTGGAGTTCATCACAACAATGAGCAAACTAAATCTCAACCTTTTCTAATATTGTGGGAGATCAAATCTTAAAGATGAAGTAACTCTAAAATATCCTTTGCTCACTTTCAAGAAAAAAAAAGGTGTGCCTTACCACTATAGCTCAATATTGTCATGGTTTCGATGTTGGTCAAATCCATCCATTGAACCCCTATTTCATCCCAAAAACCTTTAGGTTATTCTCATGCTTTATGACTCTTGTTCAATCTTATAGATCAATCATCAACTTTTGTATTTCAACGTAACAAAGGTAAATGCCTAAGTTTACAAAACATGGTGTCATGTTTAGCTGATTCCTATATTGGCACCAACTCATATTTCGATTCATTGTTGATGTCATACAACTCAAATAATCTAAACCATATGATTATTTTACCTTGTAAATGCCTAATCAAGTCTCAACTTGATTTATCCAAGGTCAAAACAATCATATCCATGTTTTATGTAAGTGAAAACAATAAGATTGAACTGAGTTTTGATATTCCGTAACAAAAGAAAAGATTGGAATTATGGAAAATTCATCCTTAAACTACTTTCGATTATTCCAAGACAAAAGAGAATTTACTCTCAAGAGTTCATAGTAGAAAAACTAAAATAAGGGGGATGTATTGGATTAGGATTTTAAAGGATAATTTTTGCTTAAAAAAGTCTCAAAGATTTTAAAAGATTTTGTAGGATTTTAATGACTTTCATGATTTTAAAAGACTATCACGATTTTCAATTTGGATTTCAATTGATTTACATTATAAGATTTTAAAGGATTTTAAAGGATTTCATGAATTTGTAAGATTTCAAAAGATTTTATAAGTTTTAAGGACTCATTAAAAAGAAATGATTACAACTCTATCATAATATTCGCAAGGGTTAAATGTGTTTTTAGTCCTTACATTTTACGCCCCTTTGAAGAATAATCCCTACATTTCATTAAATGTTTTTTAAATTCTCACATTTTATCTTCGTTATCAAAATTAGTCCTTGCTGTTAATTCTCTAACGGAATGCTGACGTGACAATTAGTGGGTCCCAATTATTTTAAAGTTAAATATGTATTTGGTCCCTTACATTTCAATAAATATTTTTAAAATTCCTAAAATAATAAGGACTATTCTTCAAAGTCACGCAAAATGTAAGAACCAAAAACATATTTAACCCTAAAATAATTGGGACCCACTAACTGCCACATCAGCATTTTATTAGAGAATTAACAGCAAGGACTAATTTTGATAATGGAGATAAAATATGAGGATTTTAAAAACATTTAATGAAATGTAGGGATTATTCTTCAAAGGGGCGCAAAATGTAAGGACGAAAAATATATTTAACCCTATTCTCAATATAGACTCTTATTTTTATTTTTATGAGAGATTGAGAGAGGGAGAGAGAGGGGGAAGAGAGAGAAGGGAGAAAAGAGAGGAGAGAGAGAGGAGAAAAGAGAGAAGAGGGAGAGAAGGAAGAAGGGATAACAAAGAGATAGTAAACTTTTAAAAGAAAAACAATCTCAAGAAATCTCATGTCTTCATGAAAGACTTTTTTTTGTTAAAATTGCACTAGAAAATCCCACAAAATCCATCAAAATCCAATTTATTAAACAATCCTTCAAAATTTGAATGATTTTGAATACCATGAGACTTTTTTTAAGTGATGAAAAGTCTTGATTGAATACCTCAAGACTTTTTTAAAATGACAAAGAATCTTGATTGAATACCACAAGACTTTTTTTAAATTGCAAAGAGTCTTGATTGAATACCATAAGACTTTTTCATGATTAAAAAGTCTTTCAAAACCCCTAAGAATCCTAATTCAATACATCCCCCTAAATATAAGAAGAAGAAAAAAAGTAAAATGGAAACTTATTTTGTTGGTCAAATAACAAGGCACAACAATGCATAATATATGCAGAGGCCGGAGTTCGAACTCCGAACATTCCATTTATTCACTTTAAAAAAGATGAATTTCTAACCAATAAACTATTTGACAAAAAAAGAGTTACAAAGTGTCGAAGAAAACTATTTAAATCAGACAAAATTTGTGCACATTAAACTAAGCATGACGAATGATGTTAATTGTGCAAAAACCATCCACTTTTTGAAGTGTAACCGACATTTTTCCAAGAGTCGTAAGCCATAGGCCAGTACAACCCTAATCATGTGTTACAGGCATTTGAAATGCTCTTTGCCTTCAGTACTTACTTCTTATATTTTCATCATCTGACCTTTGGCGACAGACAATGGGCTTTTAGCTACAGTCGCAATGTCACTTGTCTTGACTTTTCAGCCCGTTTTTTCTTGATTTTGTCTCTAACTTCCATCACTTGATCCTTCATCATTAAAACCGGATTAATTGTTAATTTCCTTCGCATTCTTCATATTCTCTTGTTCATAACCTAAGAAAAAGAAAAACAAACAAAAAATAGTAAAATGCAAATAAAAATAATTAAAATCACTAAATTATTAAACTAAATAAGGCCATAAAAATAGATAATTTCTAAACCTATCATCCATGCCTAGGTAGACCAAGATACCTAAAGACACTGACTCAACCTTACATTTCAAGAAAATGGTTAGATGCATGTATAATGTTTGACTTGGTTGTATGTACTTAGAAGTTAGAACCTTAGAGTGTGTTACTCTCAAGGTCTCAAGTTTTTTTTTTGTGTACTCAATGTCTCAAGTTTGATTCTCCTTGTTGTCAATTTCGGTGAGATTATAAATATTTTACAAAAAGTTTCTAACTCTATTAAACCGTAGTTGGTTATATTTAACTATTTACTATCAATTAGATCGCCATATTCTAATCATTTTCTATGTAGTTTTAAACATTGCTAACCTAAAATAGCATAATTACAATCAAAATGATCATGAATTGGGACAATCCCCATCCATAGTTTTTAACATTACTATCGAAAGACTAATATGAGTAAAATTTTATAAAATAAAGGATCGTTATTTATAATATCATAAACCTATTTGAGAACGTCCTACAAAATCACCGACGAATTTGGTAGTTTACTCATTTTTAAACCATAACCTTTATATTTGATAACGAGCTTTATTATTTTTCATTTTTCTTAGGGGAATGAGCTTTATTATTATTATTATTATTATTTTGAATAATAACAAAGAAATTTTTTTTTGTCAAAAAAATACAAAGAAAGAAATATTCTGAATGTTTTATATAAATTTTCATAATCTTAGAGTTACTGATACCTTATAATTTTATACAAAGAGAATATATATAATTTTCATATATACCAGAAATCTTTCAGAAAAAAATATATATACACCAAGAATGGTATTCACCAAAAAAAATATATAAACCAGGAATGGTTCATAAAAATAAAAAAAAAAGAAGGAATGAATTAATTAGTATACTTTTTTTTTAGAAAACGAATTAACTGGTATTAAAATCTGTTACATAATTAAAATTGAATAAAATTAATTGCATATCATTTTGGGAGAGAATATATAGATATCGTTCCTCTTCTAATTCTCTCCAAAATTACACCTTTCTCTATTCCTTACGGTCCATGTTTCAGGTTTTTACTCGTTCTTCCATTCTTGTGACTTTCAAACCGATAAAAACCCTAGCTAATTAGCTTTCTAATTTGCTTTTCATATCTCAAAAAGCAAAAACAACTTTGTTTTTTCATCAGTGTAAGCTGTAACCCTAGCTAATTAGATCTTTCTCTCATCGTTTTTTTGCTTGTTTTTCAAATTAGCTTTTACTTGTTGGCTTTCTACTTTGCTTCTTCATACCCTCAAAAAGCAAAAAAAAACTTTGTTTTTCATCATTGTAAGCTGTAACCCTAGCTAATTAGGTCTTTCTGTCATCGTTCTTTTTGCTTGTTTTTCTAATTAGCTTTCTACTTGTTGGCTTTCTAATTTGCTTCTTCATATCCTCAAAAGGCAAAAAAAACTTTGTTTCTTCATCATTATAAGCTGTAACCCTAGCTAATTAGCTCTTTCTGTCTATCGTTCCTTTTGCTTGTTTTTCTAATTATTTTTTAATTTCTTCTCAGGTCGATGGATAAAGATCATAAGCATGGTTATGAGAAAACCTATGAAGAGTCAGAAAAGAGGATGAAAAGGTCTTCTTGTTCACAATCAAGTGATGAAGATGATGCTAAGGATGATGTTTCTGTTCAAGAATCTACACATCAGTGCAATGTTTGTGGGAAAACTTTTAGCAATGGAAAAGCATTGGGTGGTCACCGGAGATCTCACTTTCTTAAGAAGAAACTTAATCATCTTTCACAAAAGGTAGAAACCCCTCTCTCAATGCAACGTAGTTATAATAGGTCTATTTTTGATAAAGATCGTAAGCATGGTTTTGAGAACACCTGCGAAGAGTCGGAAAAGAGGATAAAGAGGTCTTCTTGTTCTCTATCAAGTGATGAAGATGATGCTAAGGATGAGGTTTCTATTCAAGAACCTACACATCAGTGCAATGTTTGTGGAAAAACTTTTAGTAATGGAAAGGCATTGGGTGGTCACCGGAGATCTCACTTTCTTAAGCAGAAACTTCATCATCATTCACAAAAGGTGGAGACCCCTTTCTCAATACAAGGAAATAATAATATGGCTAGTTTTGATAAAGATCATAAGCATGATCGTGAGGATACCTATGAAGAGTCAGAAAAGAGGATGAAAAGGTCAGCTTGTGTGCTATCAAGTGATGAAGATGAAGCCAAGAATGAGGTTTCTGTTCAAGAACCTACACATCAGTGCAATGTTTGTGGAAAAACTTTTAGCAATGGAAAATCATTGGGTGGTCACCGGAGATCTCACTTTCTTAAGAAGAAACTCTCTCATCAGCCACAAAAGGTGAAAACCCCTTTCTCAACACATGGTAGTAATAATAGGGCTAGTTTTGATGATTATGATGATGAAGAAGAAATTGATGGCATAGAGAAACGAACTTGTTCTCTCTGCAAGAAGGAGTTTCCAACCAAGAATGCTTTGTATGGTCACATGAGGTCTCACCCGAATAGAGATTTTAAAGGACTTAATCCTCCCACTGAACATCATAAAGAAGATCAAGATGATGGTAATTTATCTTTGCCAAAATGGCAAAAGAGGGATAAAAGAGGTAGAAAGTGTATTGGTAGTGCTGAGGCGGCTGCAAATCTTCTGCTCCTTCGTTATGACAGGTACTTTTGTGTCGGTGAATCATCATCAAATGGGAATGGCAAGAATGAGCTTGGTTGTGATAGAAACAGTGCTGATAAGCAGCTGAAGAAAGGAAAGGGTATATTTGATTTGAATGAGTCGTATGTTATAGAGGACTAAATGCATGGTTTCTGCTTTTTATCACGGTATAATCAATATTAAGTTCTACATTTTTTCAATTGTAGATATTTTATTTAGATGCTCAAGGGTTTGTTTGTTGGGACCTTATTCTAGATTTTACTCTTTAGAAATAGAGTAACTATTTTTAATCCAGGATTATGATTGGTTTCTTGAGTATATGTTTCATTAATTCCTTATGAGTTTAGTCTTTGTAAGTTTTGTTTTTCTTCTCAGCACTTTTTTTCTCTTCACTATGGTTTTGTCCCTTGGTATTTTTCTAGTAAGGTTTTCAATGAGACGGTTGTTAATCATGCACATATTTGTTTTCTTGGGTTTTTAAGTTATACATTATAAATTAGCAAATGAAGAAGTGAAAATGTTAATGTCGCTTGTGCATGAGGGAGGAAAGCAAAGAAGTGAAAGCGTTAATATCGCTTGTGTGCCATATACTCCAACTCTAATGTGCATCGTTATGCTTCTGACTGACACTTCTATTACTACATTATTGAGTTTTTACTAGTTTTTTCTTCAGCTCATGGAGAAACGAAATTAAAGTGTCTACGATTGTTGTCATATTTTGTTTTTGAATTGATTGGTACCCTGGTACACTTGTTCTCTATTCTTTATTTTCTTTGGATTACAACCAGAAGGTTCTTAAAGGGAAAAGTTGATAATTCGGTGCAAGTAAGAAGTGATGCCTATGTGAATATAGTTCCACCGGAGACTATAGGTCCAGCTGTCACAAATTTGATTTCCAGGGAGCATTCCGCTAAAATTTGGTTTGCAAATTAAGCTCTGATAATAATTCACCAGCTATGTTGTCATTGTTGATTTTAGTTATGTTTGCATGAGATTATCTTATGAAGCGTTAAGGCTATTATTTCTCTGGAGTGGCAATTACCCCAACAAAATGGACAACCATTCTCAACTTCCTCTCAAGTTTTTCATAGGAAACTTGATTCATTTCAATAAGTGAGTAGCCAGATTCATCAAAATAATAAAGGAAAAATGTCATTTGGCATGTATCAATATTAGAAACCAACTAGTTTTTTTTCTCAAAACAATAGGGTATATTGTGCAATGCATTGTATGTAGAAAGATAACCGTTTATCACCTTTATGCCGCTTAGTAGTGATAACGGGGATGGCTTCTGATTCTGGCTCGATGATGTACACGGTGAGTTCACTGTTTCTGCAGCCTATCACTTGTTATGCAATCCCAATTATGATGATTATCATGATTTGAAGAATAAAATTTGGAAAAATTCAGGTGCAAGAAAAAGGGGTTTGCTAACTTGGACCTTAAGGTCCAAGTTAGCAAAAGTGCACCTTAATAAAAGTGGGTCAAATTGGTGCAAGTTAAGGAATAAGTTTTAATGAAAATTACTGATGCACCCTTCATCTTTGTTCTCAAACTGCTATAATTAGAGTTGATTAGTGTTGCATAGAAAATAGGATGGGATGACTAAATTGATAGCTTTATGTACAAAGGTAGGAGATAGTAAACACATCAAATCTAAAAGCATGCTGCTACATCTGTTCAGCTTATAACAAAAAGGTCTTGACAAAAATTATATAACCGAACTTTAATTTTCTTGTGTTTAATTGTTTCTATTCCGATCTTGATATTTTTGGCAATAGAGTTAGGTGGTACACTTGTACAGGAAAAGAATGATTTGGAGGTTTCATCCCACATTTTAAATCTTAGAGTTATTAGAAGGTTGTGACTTATGAGGGCTTCTTTCAAATAAAGTTGTTTAAAAAGATTTTGAGTAGTGCTCTTGTGAATCACGAAATATATTTTACTTTGAAAAAATGCAGCTGGATGATATTATAATCAAAACCATTTGAGACAAGTCTATATCATGAATGGAAGGAAGCTAGGGAGTTGTTTTCTTTCACATTCAAAGGAAGAATTTGTACCAGACTATCACATTTTACAAAGCAACTCAAGAATGTGTAATAAGTTAGAACTAACATAATTAGAAATAACTAAATGTTCCACCAACAAAAGCAGTTTGAGCTAGAAGAGAAACAGCCATACAAGATATTAATCTTCAGAGTTTCTAAAACTAAAAAGTACAACTAAACAAATTTTCATGGAGTTTCTATAAAAGGCTTCCCACCATACAACTTTAGCATGACCTTAGAAATATCAAAATTTTAGCATGATCATATAATGAGAAATGACTTACACCAAAGAATGTGCAATTGAATTTTTTGAGCACATTCAGAACTTAGACAAATATGTGCAATTTGTTTTTCATCCCTTTTCGATTCTGCAAGAGATTTCCAATTGAAACTAAATCGAATCTTTCCTCCAGGATCAGATTATCCTCATACTTCTTCATCCACACCTAAAACACATAGTAGGATAATTTAGTTCGTAGATTCCTAAATGGTAAATACTAACTTCTGAAACATTAAACTGATATATATATATCTTAGCACATCTTTATAGGAGAGAAGATGAGACATAGCAGATTATTATATGCATCGATTTCCTTTTGATAAGCAATTATAGGCATTGATGAATCCAGTAACGGAAAAATGTGTTACGCTTAAGGAATAGAAAGAGGGATGAATTTGGAAAGTGACACATCAGCTTTTTGATGATGTGGAATGAAATAGATTAGGTGGCAACAAAATAATTTGAGGGTCTGAATTAATAAATATTAATATAATAATAATAATAATAATAATTATTATTATTATTATTGAAGGTGAGAAAAACATATGAAGTGGGAGTCGAATTGTGTTGACTTTTTCTTCGATTTCTCCTACTGAAGTCACTGATCAGAAGCAGAAAGAGTTCAGCTTCTGAAGTGATAATCAAAATCTAAATGCAGCGGATAAAACAGAGAGAGGGAGAGAGAGAAGAAAGACACAAAACAATTAGTTCCTACCACAAACCGGAAGTAGTCTTGTCCCTTGCACTTCCAAGGATAGTTCACTAGAAAATGTAATATCTGATTCAATTGCTCACTGCTACAACTAGCAAGAGACTTCAAATTACTCAAGCACACCTGCAAGAGATTTCCTATGCTCCTGAACTAAATCAAGAGACTTCCTATGCTCAAGCACACAAGCAAGAGATTTCTATTCAAACAAAATTACAAAGAAATTTGTTTGAGATTGAACACTTGATATACAATCAGTGGTGTTCACAATACAAATCAGATACAGACTTTTATGACTCTAGAATTTCTAAGATATGAACTTTGATAAGAAATTCTAAGTGAACTTTTGGTGCAGAACAATTTCAACAGAGTTTGGTTTGATTAGAAAGTAGATTTATATAAAATTAGGGTTTATGGCTTGGTTTGATTCGGATTACGTCATTAGACTTATCCAACAATCCTAAGACAAGAAGAGTCTACTCACTAACGTTCCTTGTAGACATAGAAGAGAAGAAGAAGAAGAAGAAGAAGAAGAAGAAGAAGAAGAAGAAGAAGAACATAAAATAAAGGTGAACGTTTATTCAAAGAAACAATTGTCACTTATTATTTACAAGAACAAAAGATGAATTGTTGTGATAGCTAGCTACTCTATTTATAGTTTACAATGACTTAAGCCCTAAGAAATATAACACTAGAATGTTCCACAAGAAACCACGAGCTTTTAGGTCAGAAGTAAACTAATAGGTAGCTTGTCCATGAAGCAGAAGCAGCAAAAGAGTATCCTGAAGGTTGGCACGCCCGTGCTGCTGGTGGCACGGGCCGTGCCAAGTCTTTGGCTTAGGGAGTGACATATTTTTGTCCCATATTTCGTATTTTCATCCCGAATCAGCTCCTAATCCTCTTTCTTTTGCTCCAAGACTCAATCTTTAGATATTTGTTCCTGAAATATAATAACTTGCAATTGAAGTAAAATAATTCTAAAAAGGAAATAATATTAAATAAAACGAAATCAAATCTAAATAAAGCAGACTCAAATAATATATTAAAAACACTAATTTATTGACTCATCAAGCAGGTGCTACGTCAGTTTGGTATGTCCAGACCATCCCCAAACATCCATTGGAGAGTGCATCTGCCCAGACGACCTTAGTGGAGATCAGCTACCGCAATGCGCACAATCTTGATCATGTGCTGACACCTCAGGACTTCGGGCTTGCCGCTAGGCATTGTGTGGAGATGTCACATGGATACATAAGATGGTTTTATTCCATCTCACATTCACGCATGACTCTTCCGCACGAGAATGTTCATGTCCTGAGGCCACCAGAGCAGGAGGCCTTTGATGTGATTGTTGTTGATCAGGATGGAGAGCAGGGGTAATTGGATCTAGCCAGAAGGTTGGACCGTATCAGAGAACATGTCTATGCTGTCATGGTCAGTGGTGTGGTGGAGCAAGGGTCTGAGGAATGACGTCATTTGGAAGCAATCTTGGGAGAGGTTCATGGCGGGCGGGTTTATCGTTGTAGGTGTGTTGTTGGGGGTGGCAGGGGTTAAATTTTATGTTTTGGTGTTGTAACCGTTGGATAATTGTTATTTTGATTTTAATGTTATGTTTGAATTGGTTTGTAACTTTGGGATAATTTTTATTTTTAATCTAATGTTTGAAAATTATGTTGTGTGTGAATTTTTGTTTTGGATTGAATTTTATGTTTGAACATATGATCAATGCATGTTATATCGTTTGGAAACAATTTAAGTGTCAAGTGCATCTCTTAGACAAAACACAACACTTTTGTCTCTGTGCTGAGACATTTGAGATTATATAATCCAAAAAGTGACTTTTTATACTCCAAAGTTTGACATTTATGGGATGTTTGACACTTTTTTGGGTTTTATAGTCCAAAACTGTCTAAAAGTGTTTGAGTTTTATAATCCGAACTGTTCCAATGTGCTTCAGGATCAAGGTGCTTCAGGTTTCAACAGTTTTTGATTATTTCAGATTTTATAATCTAAACACAGTTTAAATTATAAAATTGAAACAAAGTGTATTTTTGGAAGGAAAAAAATAGGACGCGAGAAAATGTAATAGGATGAAAAAAGTATTGGTATGTTTTGTTTGCTTCTTTCCTCTTCCATCAATGGTGAAGCTCGGCCAAAAATTTCTTTATAGAGATTAGAGAGCAATATGTTAAAGGAGTTTTTAATCTTCTTGAGTTTGCAAATTGCATTTGCAAAATCAGAGGATGTACAAAATTTATGCCTTTGACACCAAATGTATCAACTGCAAAACTTATTCAAACACATTTATTCATTTTCAATTTTTTTTTTATAGCTTCTTGAATTTCATGTTATTTAAAAAAAATTCGTCACACCTCTTTGTCCAAAATTTGTGTCTAAGAGGTATGTTAATTGAATAATTATTTTATAACAACTTATAAAATAATTAAAATATACAAAGAAACGTAAGTATTAATACAAAAATCAAAACAAAGAGAAAAATATATGACAACACACAATGAAAGTATGAAAAAAGGTTTGTTTCAAAATTTATCACAAAATAGTTGTATAAAAAACATTTTTACTGTCTAAAGACAAAAAAGATATTCATAATAATAATAATAATAAAATATAATATATTTAATAAAAATTAATTATTATTTTTAAAATGTTTCATCTAAAATTTCGTTTTAGGCATGAACATAACATATAAATGAGTTTTAGGCATGAACATAACATAAAAATTAATTATTATTGTTTTATCAAGGTAATCGAAGTGGATAGGCTTATCCATCTTCAGACACGTGGCATGTTATAAATGAGTTTCAAAATCTTCACAAAATATACACAGTTAGCCACGTGGCGTCTAAGATGAGATTCTTTCAATCCAAGTAATAACATAAAGATATCAAAAACCAAAGCATGTCATATTTTGATCACACAATAGGAAGAGAATTAAGTGGAAAATAATCAACCATATGGCTTCTCTTGCTACCTTAGCTTGTGTACAGCCAGCTGGTCTCAATGTTAAGGGTCTTGCTGGCAGTTCCATTACTGGAACTAAGCTATCTTTCAAGCCCTCTCGCCAGAGTTTCAAATCCAAGAATTTAAGGTACTAGCGATGTCGTGTCCGTCCGTCTGTTTTTTATATTACGCTAATGTGTATAAATTATAAAGTGTTTGATGTGCAATTTTGGTTTAAGTAAACTTCTTAAGTTATATGACATAGTCTCTATTTAGATAAACAACTTATTTGCGGTTTATAACGCAGACAATTAACATATTAAATCAATTCATATTATATGTGTATGTTTTGTAGAAGCCAAATTAAAATTAAAATAAAAAACTATTGGCTTATTTGGGTTATAATTGTATGTGAAAGCTTAAGATAACATAATTAACATGCAGGAGTGGCTCTGTGGTAGCAAAGTATGGTGACAAGAGTGTGTACTTTGATTTGGAGGATATTGGCAACACTACAGGTCAGTGGGATTTGTACGGCTCAGATGCACCCTCACCCTACAACCCTCTTCAGGTTTGTCTACTGGATTTTAGATCACTTTACTTTGTTTTGTGCATTCATTTAATAGTGAGTAGTGAACACAAAGTGATGTTTATATGTGTCTAGGCTCTGAAGGTCATAGATTTTGTTGATCTAACAGATTATTTGTTGGATAAAATAGTTTAATTAAGTGTTGATAGCATAAACGCTTATCATATAAGTGTTTTGTATGAGCTATTTTTATAACAAAAATAAACTTATTTTCATATAAGCTAACTTGGAAAACTTATGAAAATAACTTATGAACAATCGAACATGTCATGAATTATTTCCATAAGCTCTCCCGTATAGTCTTATAAGTGTTTATATCCGTAAATAAAGTCAAACTAAACATGTTTTCATTATAAGTTCACTTTAAGTCTCCTTTGCTGTCCAATAGATTATACTCCCTCCGTCTTATATTAAGTGTCTTTATTAGGTTATGCACACTTCTTAAGAAAATCATTGAGTGTACTAATTGATAAAATGAGTTTTACTTACTAAAGTATCCGTATTAGTACTCGTTCCAGTCCTTTTTATAAGAAAACAAGAAGTATCCTTGCTAAAGTAGTAGCTAGTGAAGTAATTAGGTGAGCTGTGATTACAATAAATAAGTGTATATTTGTATAAAAATGTAATTAGTTCTTAATTGGTATTTTATTCTAAAATGACAAAAAATGAGACAAACAAATATTTCAAATGAGACATTTAATATGTGAATGAGGGAGTAGTATATTCGTGTATTCAATGCTGTAACAAATTGCTTTATGGTAGCTAAATGTTTTATTTTTTCATACCAAATTAATTGATTTCTTTGATTGAAAATGCACAAACTTGATCTCTCATTTGTTGATATAAACTTTGCATTGCAGAGCAAGTTCTTTGAGACATTTGCAGCTCCATTCACAAAGAGAGGATTATTGCTCAAGTTTTTGATCCTAGGAGGTGGTTCAACTCTTGCATACTTCAGTGCCACAGCTTCAGGTGACATTCTACCAATCAAGAAAGGTCCACAGCTTCCACCAAAGCTCGGTCCCCGTGGCAAGATCTAATTTAGTTTCCCAATTCAATGTGTTTTACTTTTCTTATTTTGAACTGAACATGTATATCTATCTCTTATTGCATGATGTGTAAGTATGCTTACATCTTACTTCAATTCAATGAGGCCTATTACTAGTCTTAATACAATGTCATTGTCTCTATTTTCAATTGAAGCAAAGATATATTAGTCTGCAGCAATTTCATTAGGATGTTGGTCTTAATTTGGATTCATGTTTTTCTATCCTAGCCAGTGTTTTTGAGTCGCGCGGTTTGGGCTGTTTGATTGTGATGTCGGTCTTAATTTGGATTTGGGGCTAGGAGCAACTATAGGGAACTATATTTCCCAAATGTTACAGTCTCTTAAGAGTCTTCCACCTCATTTAAGTTTTGGTAAAACAGTAACACAATAATTTCAGCCGTTTACCAAAAACGATAGTTAATTTTTGATTCAAGTGAAATAATTTCGGCCGTTTATGTGTTTTATACGTTCATGATCATTTCTTGTCATCTCTATTAGAGATGAAGTTAGTTAATAGTCAGTTAGATTAGTTATCCTTATTATCTTCATTTTCATATGGACTCGAGTGTAAATGAGATAAAGCTAGTTAGTAATCTTGCACACACTCACTTGATATTAGAAACTATCGGTATTGGGTGTAACTACTAGCATACTTGCACACGAAGTAACATTTTACAAAATTTAAAATCACTCTATATAACCATTGAATCATATGATGATGCTATTTTGATTATTGTAAAGCTCAAATTTTAGACAATCCTCTAAACATTCATATACATATGTACATTATTTTAATATAATAAAAATACAGAACAAGGTCTGCTAAAACTTTGATAAATTGTGAAAACATGGTTAGGATGGAAATATCAATTTTAGACTGATAGTTTGTAGAAAGTAAATTTCTATAAAACAAAAGTTCATGGAAAGTAAATACTAGTTGAAGTTGTATGTTACACACATTAGCTGGTAATGATGTCTACATAAAAATTATTACCACAAAACAATAGAAATGATACATTGTGGTATCATAAAAAACCTCAAGTTGGTAGCTACCAGACTACAAATCCTTCAGAGGAAAAATCTCTGACAGTGTCTCAATTGATTCTGCCATTCCTATGTACAAAAGGAGAGAATCGATCAAAAACAAACAAGACTCCGACGAATTAAACATCTCTATGAATCTAAGTACGGTGCTTTAATGACGCGACGTCGGACTTCTCATGACTCCCAATGTCTCGAGGTATGACACCTTCTTGTTGGTCACTACGGCCGGAAGTTTTTGTTGCTGCTTGGTTTCAATGTCTTTGTAAAAGTCATCTGAAATTTCAAAAGGGTCCTTCTTCATGTCTGTGTCGGGTTGATCAGATCCCCACCCCATGAAATCTGATAGTGTCATTGAACCAGGCAATTCTGCACCGCCATTGTTATTCTCTTCTCTAGGACTAGGGCATGGCTTTGAAACTGAAATTCTCCTTTTTCCTGATGGATTTTGAGTTTGATAATCGACTTGAAGTACATCATCTATTCTTGAAAGTACTGTGAATGCCAAACTTTCTAATATTCTTGAATAGCTTTCGAGAACTGCGTGCCCTACATCCTGCAAACATATATAACAAATCCATTATCATGAAATGATTATGTTAGATGATGCTTCAAACCTCATCATATTCATATATGATTTTAGCTTAGCGCTTATTGGATAATCATTTATCATATAAGTACTTACAGATAAGCTCTTTATATTACAAAAATATAAAGTGAAATTGTCATAAGCTATCCTAGAGAGGTTATGAACTAAGCTGAAAACAGCTTATGACCATGCCATAAGTTGTTTCCATAAGGTTTCTCAAACAGTATCACAAGTGCTTGAGCTAGTAGATAAGATTAAATAAATCAATCCAAACAATCATTTATCATTTAATGTTCTTACCCTGTTGAATTGGATTTTGCTTATATCCAATGCAGATTGAGGAATGCCGGGGAATCGGTGCTTTATTAGAAGTAAGATGGTTTCTGCTCTCTCTTCAAAGAGCTCTCTTTTTTCCAAACTTACAGCTGAACCCCAAGCAGATTTGTTATCTTTTTGGTTCATTTTCCGCTTCCAAATCACTATTGATGCTTCAATTTTATTCTTGAGATCTACGACTTTATGTTCTGATGACAAGTTCATGGTTGATAGGAACTGGTCAGGATCAAAAAATTCAACTGTAATGCTCCTGTAGGCTGCGTCCCCTAGACATGCTCTTCCATTCTGAAAAAGACAAATTTAAATTGTGTAAGAAAAAGTGAGATTACTTTTAACTAAGTGAATAGTACTAGTCGTAACTAAGTGGTTAATAAGGACGAATGCATTGGGAGCACCCGAGTTTGAACCTTGACTGGAGCAGTGTTTGGCCAGGTTTTTCTTATCTTTTGGCCGAACCCCAGATTACTATGGTCTTTTTCTCATAGGAACGGGAGGGTTAAGACTTAGACACTTAAGATAGCACTGGATATTTTTTGTCTCACCTTGGGGAGGGATTCAATATAGTTCTCAGGGATCTCCATTTCTGATAAAACTTGAGCATTTATTGCCATGGCTGCTTTAAGTACTTGATTCACACAATCTTTCTGATATTGTAAAAATTTTCTAGCTATATCAGATAGACCTTCTGCTGGAACCTTCGGTGTAGGTAACCACCATTTATCATCACTGTTTGTCTTTGCCTTGTCACCGTCTGCATCATCTGCATCTTTTGATACATAATAGAACTCATTTTGATCTTTGAAGTTGTCTAGACATTCCTGCTCATCATCATCAGTTGTTCAAAACAATCAACAATCAATTCAAAATTTAAAAAATTCAACAGGTGACAAATGTGTAGGCAAAGTTATTAATCTTACGAAAAGCATTGCATCGAGCTTGCGTAAGGCTGGGATATTCATGTGGAGATCTGTTCGTCGTCGTGTCGTCATAATCTATTCATTCAAAAGTAAGGTTCAATCATATAACAACGATGAGGATAGCTATTATAGATAGATACTTATAATTATATCTTGACGTAGTTAATGACATCAAACAAATTTATACCAATGTCAAGCTTTCAATCTAACAGCGGGTTTTGAAATACAAATATCCCGTAAAGAGTAATTAAACTGAGAGGGAGAAGATTACCTCCATACTTGAGCCATCCTTAGATTTTTGTTGTGAAGGAACCATTTCAACGATGTAATCTGTGACTGATAGAAGCAAATCAATTTCTTTTCTCCATCTTGCTTTCCTTTCTGCCGGCATTGGTTCTAGGCGCTTTTGTTCACCGAAAATAGATGCTGAATTCACAAATGAGAAACAAATGAGGAAAATGAAAACAATAGAACATTTATGATATGAATCATTTTCTGAAAATGGGAACAATATAACAAAACATTTGTTCCTTGAAATCAAGCAAGAACTATATAGTAAGAAAAATACATACCTGCAAGGTTTGTGAATGCATTTGACAGTGCCAAAGCAGATGAAACACCTTTTCCTCCACCTGACATGTCTTCACCTAATAGCAGTTTGGCAAATCTCTCCTTCATCTGTTCCATCTCTGAATTTAAAACAACCATGAATATCAAATTTTATTATAGACAATCTAAACTTCATGCAAATATGATATTGTAACCAAATTTGAATGATATTAGCAAATATATAATGTTGGTATCAGAGATCGAACCTTGCAATAGTTTCTCTCTGGCTTCCTTAGCTGCAATTTCCTCCTTGCTAATTACCTTTGCCTTAGGAATTTTGTCTGAATTTGATCCTTGACTTTTTGATGAGGCAGAACCATCTTCTGTAGATAATTGTTGATTCAATGCTGCGTCAACGCTCAAACTCTTGGTATGTTTCCCTGCATTGCTATCAAACATCCCTCTGAAATTAAACAGTTTGCTCCTGTAACCTTCTTGTTCTTGCTCCCCTGCTCTAACCATTTTGTTTTAAGAAAACTTAAAAAATTTCAATGGATGAACAAGGGAGAACAAAACATAGGGTGTAAGAGACCCTCAATGGGAGAGAAAGTGGGAGTGAAGGAATAATGCAGGTGAGAAAGCCAAAGTATAGTAAGAAATGAAATTGTAGCTTTTTTTTGTTTTGCATTTTTAGTTTGACAAAAGAGTGGATGTGATTTGTTTTTGTGTTAGTTTTTTCTTTTTTGAGCATGGTTGTGTGAACGTGGGGTGCATGTTGTATAAGAAATTAGTGGGATGGGTTTAAGAGTGAGAGAAACAAAATTTGCATTATTTTTTTATTATTATGTTAGTTGAAAATTTGCTTAAGTTGAGGTTGTAATTAAAGGTCAAATATAGATAACTAAAGACCAGGGAAGACAGACATGCACGCCTAGCCAATTACAAAGTAACATCACTCAACGGTGTTGATGCCTCAGTTGAAGAATCAAAGGAACATACTTACTATACTATATATATTTCAATTCAAATTTCCAATTATACCGCTTGTCATGTCTAAAATCTTAGCACCAAGTTATTTTATTTTGGCATCTGCACCTGCACATATATTTTTCGAGTCTTTTATTATATTTTATGACCATATTACTTTTTTTATAGATACGTTATTAGATTAAAACTTAGTTATTCAAAACTCATTCAGCCGTAACAAAAGTGACATTTAAATAACTCATTTAAGTGTCTTTACAATAATCTTTTGGATTTTAATATTTGTACATATTTCATATTTGTCATTTCGACTTTCAACTTTTCCTCTTTAACCCACTTTTAGACAAGGAAGGTCGTTTCACTTGCTACGCTCGCTCAACTCCCTTGCCTCTTGTCCGTCTTTTGTGCCTATAAGTCATACTAAACAAGAGTTCATTAGGGTCAAGAAAAGCTTCTAGACTCATAAATTTGCTTATAGAGTGTTTTCCGGTGATTTGTGGATTCTACTCAATCCAACAATAAATGAAGATAAAATTCTCAAAAGTGAGATTTGAGTTATGTGAAAATGTCGTTGCGAAAATAAAAATGCTTCATCGAAGTTCAAGTTTTGATAAAATTCCGGTTTCACAAATGTGTCCATGATTTTTTCATCATAAAGGAACTTTGTGTAGTAAGAATTAAACTTGACAATATGTTGTCAATAATCATAGTATTTATAGATTTAATAGAATCGTATATATATTTTTTAAACATAACTATGTATTTAAGTAGAAATATCCAATAAAAATACAATATTTTTATACATACATTTAATCAAATTATTTTATGTTTTTTTAAAGGAATCAAATTATTTTATGTACATGATTATCCATATATATAAAATATCTACAAAAAGTATTTGATGGTCATGATTATCCATATATATATATATAGATAGATGGAAAAGTTTTACATCATCCATATAAAAATTAATCTAACTCAAAATTATAAGAGATATCAATCGATAAAAATGTCAAAATTATTAGACAGTATGTCGTAGTCGAACCTCGACATTTTGTATTTGATTTCAATAATTATTTGTGATTTTTATGTATCTAGAAAAGGTTAGCAAAAATTTATAACTTAACATATTTAGCAGTGTTTACCAAAATTAATTACTGTGTCATTTGTATCTCATCTCACAGTGACAGCAAAACACACACACATTTGTTGTTTGTTGAGTTCGATTGCAATGGAAAGCATTGGTGTTCTAATGACATATCCAATGAACACCAACCTCGAAGAACAACTCTCCAACCGTTTCAACCTCTTCAAACTCTGGAACTATCCTTCCTTTCAATCCTTCTCCGACACCCACGCAAATTCAATACGCGCATTGGTTTGCAGCACCAAAATCGGAGCGGATTCAAACACAATCAATTCTCTTCCTAATCTTGAGATTGTGTCTACTTACAGTGTTGGATTTGATAAAATTGATCTGAAGAAATGCAGAGAGAAAGGGATTTGTGTTACGAATACGCCGGATGTGTTGACTGATGATGTTGCTGATCTTGCTATTGCTCATGCTTTGGCTGTGTTCAGGAAGATTCCCAAGAGTGATGGTTATGTCAAAAGTGGGCTTTGGAAATCTTCTGATTATCCTTTAACTTCTAAGGTCCTTTTTCTCTTCAACCTCACTCTTTTAACGTTTTTATTTTTTAGTTCTAGGCTATGAAACACAAAAATACTCCTTCCGGTCTTTATTATAATAAACAATTGTATATGTGATGTATCTAGTCTATATTTATAACAGATACATTAATTATTCAATGAATCTAAAAAGTCAGTTGTTTCTTATAATAATGACCGAAGAGAGTAATTTGAGAGAACGACAGGATGTTGTGTTGGTGTCGACACCGACTCGTGTTTGTTTGTAAGTATTTGTGGAATGTGTGTAATGTGTTTTCTTTTAAATTTAAATAGATAATAATAACAACAATAGTATAAATATTATGAGAAATATATGAAAATTCTCTTTTTAACGGTCACTTTTTTATTTTGTGAAATTCATGTACTCACATAACTTTAATCTAATAGAAGAGTATATGTTAAAGGGAGTGTTAGAAATAATATGTCTATAGAATATTTTTAAGACATTGGTTAAGAAAACAAGAATCAATCTAATTGTATACGGTCGGTCAAGAACACCATAAAGTCAACATAGATAACCATATTTGTAATCATAGGCATGTACAAACTTATGCTCTTAGAATTGGGGTTGACTTTAATTCAACCTAAAAGATGAGATTGACTCACTTATGAATTGGTTTTTATGTTTTATCATATCTGATGTGGGATTTTAAGTTTTAAGGCACACCTCATGTCGACATCTAGAGTATCCGGGTGACTTGGTAATAGCGATCTAAGAATGTTGATTAAGCTTTGATGTTTTCTTTTTTAAAAATTTATGTTGAACCTAGCATAACTCTTACAAAATCAGGTTGTAACTACTTCATCTACTTGTAAACTTATTTCCGGGTCTTATCTCGTTCCAATATGAGGAGACTATTAACAGAAACTAACGTGACCAAACAACTGTGGGACTAATATAATATGAACAATATTCTATGATTGAAATAAATAATATAGATCCAACCTATAATGGTCCACTTAATAGCATTTAGTTTTAAATAAATCAAAAACGAATGATGGTAGTAAATTTGTTTGAGAAAAAATGGCTTCGTTTATAGTTTAGCAATTATTGCTATTGGTCCTCCATGTATTTTTTTAAGCCATTTAATTTAAAAAGCATAATACAATCATATGAATAATTGTTTTATTTGTATTTCAGTTTAGTGGTAAAGCAGTTGGAATTGTTGGTTTGGGAAGGATTGGTTCAGCAATAGCAAAGAGAGCTGCAGCATTTGGGTGCCCTGTTAGTTACCACTCAAGATCTGAAAAACCAGAGACAGGATCATACAAGTATTACCCTAACATCCTTGATTTGGCAGCTAACTCTCAAATACTTGTTGTAGCATGTGCCCTCACCGAAGAAACACGTCACATTGTGAATCGTGAAGTTATTGATGCATTGGGCCCAAAAGGGGTTATCGTCAACATTGGTCGTGGACCAATCATCGACCAACCCGAACTCGTGTCTGCGTTGGTCGAAGGACGGTTGGGTGGAGCGGGACTCGATGTGCTTGAGAATGAGCCCAATGTTCCTGAGGAGTTAATAGGCCTTGAGAATGTGTTGCTCACTCCTCATATAGGGAGTGACACTGTGGAGACTTGCAAAGACATGTCAGACCTTTTGATTGCAAACTTGGAAGCCCACTTTAATGGCAAGCCACTTTTGACTCCAGTCTTGTGATATTATTGATTGAATTATATTTGAATAATGGTTTGTCAATGTCTATTATAGAAGTTAAACTGCTATAGATAGATATTTCTTGTGTGATGCTGAACACAAATGATTTTGTTTGGATAAAGCATATCTTTCTTTGTTGTTCTTGTATGCAAGAAATATATGTGAGAACATCTTCAAGGTGATGTCTTAAATAGGTTCCATATAATCAACAAAAGTTCCATTTTCTTTTCTAGGAGAGCCCATTTATGTGGCAAGTTAGATTCCTTAAAAATAAGCAACATTCTTAATATAAAGAACTGTTTATGAACAAAGAATCAATTTTCTACTGTGCAATCAAATTTTATTGTTTGAAAAGGCAATACTTTGCAATCAGCTAATCGTTTGAACATAAGGATAAACTGATAAAAGTGTGTGTTACTTGAATGTTACTTCAAATAATTACCCTATTGAATTAAAATGTGCATAAAACTTAAAAGATAATGTAGCATAAGAAGAATCACTTAAGAGTTAAGAGTAGCTAAACAATCAGAAATTGGCTACTTAATTGCCCATTAAAGATTCTATAAATTTTGAGTTGGTTTACTAGTCTATCTGCTCATTTTCAGTTGATTAATATAGACTTGGCTTCCAATTAAAAGTACCAATGATATCACATCAGGGACTTGAAAAGAAAAGGTTGTCCCCACCTTTGATTCGAATCTGGATTCCTACCTTTGATTCCATTATTAGTTTTTCTTCTAATTAATTTTCAATTGGCCTTGTTATTCTTTGATATACTTTAAAGTTTTAACATCTGCAAATTCTTCATCTTTAAATTGATATTTTTTTTTTTTGAACAAATTAAATTGATATTTTTGTAACCAAAAAAAATTGATATTGGTGTACTCTTTCATTTAATCAACTTGATTCATAAAAATATTATTTCATACATGTAATTTAGCTAGTTTTTGTTCTGTGACTGCTTCTGACTATTAGACTATGAGGGATTGGAAAAGAACATCCACACAACTTTCAGATAAGGTGACCATATTAAAAGCAGTTAAGGAAAAACTGAAGATCTTTATCATTGAAAATACTGAACTAAATAAGCTAAATATCCATCATCATATTTACAAAATAAAAATGAACACTACAAATGCAAAGCACCCTTCAAAACATTACAATGGTAAGGTCTAATTATTCACTTAATGACTAGGGAGAGTTGTTACTAATATAATCTCCATCTGCATTTTTCTCTTGTACTCATGGAGGGAATAGATGAAGAAAAAGTAGCTCAAACTCCTTTGAAAATAAGGAAATTGAGAGTCTCAAGAGTGAAGTATATGAATGTTCCCTTAGAATGAGTGAAAAAACACCCAAAACTTGAACCTACCACACATTGCCATCCACCACCATATCTTGCATCAAACTCCTGACATGACATTCAAAGAAAAATAAATAATATTTGGATATCAATTTATCTTTTTAATGAACAACTTCTATCTATCTATGAACAACTTAATGATGATGTTATGTTGTGTGTATAGTACAAGGAATGAAGAGAAAAATGTAACCTTTTTGATGTGAGCAGCAATGGATTTGCAATCAATAACATCATATAGATCAAGAGCTTCAGAAGCATAAGCCATGGCTTGAATCTGCATCTTAGTTGGCATGTCAGTATCTTCTATCATAGCCTTACCTTCCAACATCTTTGAAGTTACTGTTAAACCTTATCTCCAAGAACTGAAAAGAGATCTAAACATTGATATATAAATTTTTTTTTCTTTCTATTTTGAAGACTAAAGAAAGGAAAGGAGATAGACTTTAAAATGACACGGAAAAAAACATGATTGCATTCCTTATGTTAAGGGAATGACTCAATTCACTAATACTATATGCCTATATGGCACATTTTACTATTTTTATTTTTCCTTTGGTTACAGAGATTTTTAGCATTTTCTATTAATGGATATATGTACTAACTTTCTCATACCTCACTCATACTTTTCATCATGGTCGTTGTCGTGACTCTGACTCATGTTGTCTTTACTAGGTAATTGATGTGCAAAGATACTGTACTAGATAAACCTGCTGAGGCCAAAAATAAAAGGAACTATTTTAAATTTGGTAATTGAGTTATTGCATGCAATTTTCATTTTCTCTATTTTTACTAATTTTCATTAAATTACTTTTATGTTTTTCCCCTTCCTTCATTTATATTTCTATGTACATCATCCCATCACTATGATAAACAAAAAAAAATCATTTTTTAAATTTATTGAATAACTCATGCATCTATTATCGATCAAATGTATTAATTATTCAATTAATAAAATAACTGATTTTTTTTTTATAATATTAACCGGTGGTATATGTGTATGTTGGAGACAATCTTTTTCTATTTGGCTAAAGTTAGTGATTATTGAATGGACACAAGTTAATTGCTATCCATTGACACGAAAGGGTGAAGTGGACCATTATTTAGTAGTTTTTTTAGGGACATTGTTTAGTTGTTTGTTCTTGAACAAAAACAATTTGTTTCATAACTGTATATTTTATCTATTTTATTTACTGCTCTTTTTCTTTATTTATCCTTTTTTTTAGTAACGTGATTGAATAAACTAGATTTAAATATGAAATAGATTACTCCAAAACTATATCAATTCTTATCTATGTAATTGTTTATGATTGAGTCAAGAAAAAAATTGAATTGTTTATGACAATAGATATCCACATTTCATTTCAAGCTTGATTTTTGTTACTTGCAACCATATCTTTGTCCCAAAAAGACAGCTTCATTTTACGTGTTCCAAACTACCAATTCATTCTACACTTGATTACTTGTGTTAAACATGAAGCCATTTCGCCGCAAATTGGGGTTAACTTAAGCACCATTTCGGATCTTACATTACGGTGATAAGTTTCAAAAACATTAACATTAATCCGTTACATCATTAGTATTAGAAATCTGATTATGCTAAAATGGAAATGACAATTGTGATTATAGGATTTGGATTCTCTCTACAGTATTAATAGCATTAGTTATAATCTCAGAATTTGATTAGAAATCAATCGGCTCATACTTATTCCGACCAAAAATAATTGATCTATTTGTAAAAAAAAAAAAAAAACAATGTTTTAAAATGATCGATTCACTACGATTCTCAAGGCACCGTTAACTTTTTAAAAAGAGAAGGTTAACATTTATCTTTTTTAATGTATCGTTATACTAAAGACGCATGTTAAAGAAATTAATACAGTAATACTTTTTAAAAGTCATTCCTACAATGTTTCAAAAGTACTTAAAAAATATGTCTTTGGAGCACACAAGGTACGTGTTAGCAAAACATTTTTTCAATGATATCCTATAATATCATTTGTGTCACGGTCACTACTTCACATTTATTCTAAATGTTTATTCTAAATGTTAATATGTAATGTAATGAGTCAAAGAATTGAAAGTGACAATATAAAAAATAGAAATGTGAATCCTTATATATAAGAGAAGGCCAAAGAAATGTGAATCCTTATATATAAGAGTCCCTCTCTTGTACTTTGTACTCTATCTTTAAGTTCTTTTTATTATGTTTTACTTGTGATTTTTTTTTTAAAGTTTTTTTTTAAGATTTGTGAATTGGTTGTTATTTCTCTGGTTATACACGCTTAGTTGGATTTTTTTTTAAATGACAGATGTTAATATGTTAATTATCATGTTAGATTTTTTTCTTTCTTGTTAGAACTTAAATCTTGAGGATCGGATTGACTGTCAATATTCAATTCAGAATACACCAAAGACTGTAGGGTGGCATGAATATTTAATGGTGTTGGTTTGCGATCTTAGAGGTGTCATTTTTTAAAGGTTAATATGCCTTCTTAAAAATATCATTTATTTTGAGACGAAGTAACATATACCATTGGCCATTCATTGAGATCATAAGATGGAAATCAAATACATCAAAAGGCACCGGCAGACGATCAACAACCAAAGTCCCACTATAACATGGACGAAGATTTGGTGTCCAATAGTTCATGATTATCTGCTTAATAATTTTTAAGTACAAGAATAAAAAAGAAAAGTGCTATAGTTGATGGTTAGATAATAATGTTAATTAGGGCTATGAACTTGTCCAATAGCCTAATTAACATTATTATCTACTCAAGTTCAAAGACTAAGTTTTAGATTTCCGCAAGCAAATTAAAGAGTCCTCATGCTTCATGACTATGAAAAATTTGGTTCCAATTCCAAATGTTGTTTTCTCAAAACAAAGTCTGCACTTTAATTTGCGTAGAAAAACATCTATACAGAATCAATAAATTAATATATGTTATAATGTTAAAAATAAAATGACAAGTTTCGGTTTAATACCACTAGACCCAAACGATGTAAGGAACCTCGACATCTGGAAGAATGCAGCGATAATTTATACTCAGAATGTTTACAATAAATATTTAAAATGTCAAGGATATAACAAGAAATCAGAGTGGCGCAGCGGAAGCGTGGTGGGCCCGTAACCCACAGGTCCCTGGATCGAAACCAGGCTCTGATAAAATCTAAATAATTTTTTTGGAATTTATTTTTACATGTGCACATAAGTTGTGCTGACAAATTGGATATTTGATGCTTAATTAACCTATCATTTTAGTGGTGGAACCATACACTAGATGTCCCTTAAAATACTTGTTTCTTCATATGGCCTATTCTTCAAGAGTAAGTTCTCACAACTTCCTTAGAGACAACCATGAAACCTGGATCAAGGGTCATGCAAGCCCCACCAATCCTCTTTTTTTTATGACAACTTGTTGGAACATTTGATAGATAAGGTCGCTTGGAAATATATAAATAAGGTGTTGAATTAGATTCATTCTCTCTTCCATTCTACTAATATAGTTATTTTTTTTGTGTGACATTTTTCATCGTGGCCCGTAACTTGTTGCTACGTATCTCCATAGTACATACTAATCAGCTCCTTTGACAATTTAGGATATAAGGGTTTAATAAGAGATTTTTCTATAGGTTGGTTGTTTTGCTTGCAGCTATGGAATTACTAGTAATGTCATTGTTGAACGTCAAGAATTGTTTTAAAATAATTGTATAAATATTAATTTTCTAAATTTAACGTTTCTATAAATAACATATTCACTCTTATTAATTCATGTCACGTTTAACCTCTTGGAAAATTCTATGGTGAAGTCGTGAAAATAATTTTTCTGATGAAGTCAACATTATAATATCAAAAGTGTAGTGAGTAACACCCCACTGTTTGTACAGTGGCATCAAGTTCAGTCCACATAGTATCATCAATTCATCAGATTAACAAGACTACACTTAATCTAATTTTATCCTACCTTGTTTTAAGTGTAACACCCCACAAAGTGTAACACTTAAGACTATCACATAATATCATCAA
>Ga0228711_1002736_pt1 | contig 27245 bp, 22 predicted proteins | sample MedpolnodulmetaG_2_FD_177996 | JGI IMG/M metagenome (GOLD analysis project Ga0228711, IMG submission 177996) | Root nodule microbial communities from Medicago polymorpha collected in Santa Monica, California, United States - brown nodules | ecosystem: Host-associated > Plants > Roots > Nodule... | reverse complement strand
CAGGAACAAATATTCAAAAGATTGAGTCTTGGAGCAAAAGAAAGGAGAATTGGAGCTGATTCGTGCCAAAAATATGAAGATCTCACGCAAAAATATCTTGTGCAAAGAATTAGAAGATCTTGTACCGAAATATAGCATAGGCGCGCCCCATATTGCCCTTTTGCTGCTTTTGCTTTTTCGACAAGCTGCCTATTTTAGTATTTCTGACCTAAACGTCATTGACTATACGTCGCATATATCGTCATGATCAAACACATATATTCTAGCTATTACTTGATATTACCACATATCCTCGACAACATCATTTATGTCTAAATAATGTCGTAAGCTCAATCGTATTGTTTAACCGACAATTTCTCAGCCTATTAAACAATACAATAGAATTAAGATTTGATACATAATGTGATTATCAAAACCTAAAACCATTTCTAGCATTTAGGGTTTAATAGATGTTATTCTAATCTAGATTCAAAAAGTATTTTTCAATAACAATCCAAATCTATAAGATCATAACATAGAAAACAAGAATAACATCAAATATCATGAATAACTAGAATCATATATTGATTCGATCATAAAGAATATGTACCGAGTTTGATCAATTACATCTAATCCCAACAAGATGAGATTTAGCTACTCATTGTCATGGTAGCCTTGCAAAATTGGAAGAAATGACTGAAATGCATAGCAAGATCTTGATTTCTCATTGAACCTTGATGAATCCACTTCCTAACACACTTGCTTTGTGTTTCTCTCTACAATTCGTCACCGTCTCTCCCTCAAAACATAAGATAACAATGCTGAAAAATGAGAGAATAGTTTTTATACTCTTTTTGGTAAGTGACATATCGCCGAGCGAAGTGATGCTCGCCATGGCGAGAGAAGCTTTCTTCACCAGTGGATTTCTACCACGTAAGCAAGCAATCTGAAATCGCCTTATCTCGCCATGGTGAGGGTCAGGCTCGCTATGGCGACACCCTATTTATCTGGATTTTGGATTTTCTGACTTTGGCTCATTGTGAGCTCACCATGGCTCGCTGTGGCGAGTTGTGAGAATCCTGAAAATGGTGCTCTCTGACTTGGCTCGATCCATGCTCGTTGTGGCGAGCTCACCTTTTGCAAATCCTCTTGATTTCTTGGTTGCTAAGTGTCTTGACATGCATTTTCCTGCACAATGGGATGGAGTAAGACATAAAAAGCATAACTTAGCATTTGTTCATTAATTCTTAGCTTTTCCTTAGATAACTTGTGAAACAAGTAACAAAAGTGCCTAAAACATAACATAAACAACTACTTTCTGACACTTATCAATGACCTGATCCAAATTTATTTCTTCGATACTTTTTGTAACAAATGAAGCAGTGTCATCTAAAATATCATTATGAATGAAGAAGTAGTCATTATGAACATATCATTTGATAGTTTTTTTTTCTCTCTCTTGCTGATGATGATCAAACAATTTCTTAGCATATCTAGTTTTGTGTAAGCATGATCATTAGATCTAAAAACAATAGTTGTTTACGAGACGGTGTTTCATTTAAATGAAACTCAAAGCAAAAAAATTATTACACTTATCGGTAAATGAAATAATAGTGAATCATAACTTTATTTAATGACTTGGCAAGCAAAAATATGGTTCACATAGTAAAGAAAAAATGTGTTTATATGGTAGTGTTTGATGTGCGGTTTGAATATGTTTTAAGACAAAAACTTATCTAATCCAAAATAATTATCACATGAGGTTGGATTTGGATGTCTCATTTAAAAATATCTGATATTATCTGATCCAATTAAATGCAGTTTAATTTGAATCAATTTTTGGACATCCATAATACATTTGTAAAAAATCTTGTTAATAATAATATTACACATACATGGAAAAATAATAGGGTCGATACAAAATATGACATAAAATATTTATTAAAAATTATATTAGGAAATAAAAATGATCAATTATTATATATGATGTAGGTGGTTTTGCTCTGCTATCTATGGTAGCCCTCAACTAGTCAATCATGACAAATTATGGAGTTATCTTATTTCTATTTGTGAAGATATTTTGAGTCCTTGGGTTATGATAGGAGATTTCAAAGAAGTCCTTCATCCCTCTGAGAGAAAGGGGGGTATCTTTACAGCTAGACAAGCTGAGAAATTTTCTAATATGATGGAGTAGTGCAATCTTATTGACCTTGCAGCTACTGGTAGTACTTATACTTGGACCCGTAAGGAACGAGGGATTCTAAAGGTTGCTAAAAGGTTGGACATGGCCCTTGGTGATTGTGCGTGGCGTACTATTTTCCAGAAGCTTATGTTGAGAACTTGGCACAGAATTATTCCAACCATCGCCCTATCCTCTTAAGAGGTGTCAGTTTTGTTCCATCTAAACGTGTGCGACCCTTTCGCTTTCAAGCTGCTTGGCTTACACATAAAGATTTTCCAGATTTAGTCTATAAAGCTTGGGATAAAGGTGAACATATTGTACCCGCGAGTCTTGAGCATGTTCGGTTAGATGCGACTACATTCAACAAAGAGGTGTTTGGTGATATTCATAAAAGGAAGGGTACTCTTGCGGAGAAATTAAAGCAGGTGCAACACAAGTTAGAAACGGTTGATTCAACCTACCTCAACATGATCGAGGCATCACTCCAAAAAGAATATAATGATGTTTTGAAACAGGAAGAGATCCTTCGGTACCAAAAGTCGAGGGAGAATTTGGTGAAACTAGGAAACCGTAACACATGCTTTTTCCACACTCAGACACTAGTGAGGAGAAAGCGCAATAAGATTCAAGGTCTCTTTCTTGAAAATGGTCAATGGAGTACTGACGATGTTATCCTCCAAGCAAAAGCCATAAATTACTTTAAACAGTTATTTGAGGTAGATCACTCCACAACTCCAAGTACTCTATTGGTTAATGATATGCCTCGTTTAAGTGAACAATGCAGAGATTCTCTTACAACACCGGTCCTTAAGGAAGAGGTGAGGAGAGTCGTGTTTAGTATGATGGCTTCCAACCCATATTTTTTAAACATTTTTGGGGAAGAATTGGTGATGAAATATGGCATCTTGTGCATATACGGCTTTCAATATGGGTACTATTATGCTTCAATTGCAGAGACATTAGTTGTCCTAATTCCCAGGGAGAGTAATCCCCAAAGGTTAAATAATTTTAGACCCATCAGTCTTTGTAATGTCATTTTTAAGGTAATCACAAAAGTTTTTGTTAGTCGCTTGCAACCGTTTCTTGCTGACCTGATAAGCCCTCTACAAAGTAGCTTCATCCCCGGTCGAGTTACTACTGATAATGCCATCCTAGCCCAGGAGGTTGTTCATTTCATACATCATTCTTGTGCAAAAAAGGGCTCTATTGCGTTCAAAATTGATCTTGAAAGGGCATATGATAGGCTTAATTGGGACTTCTTGGAACTCACTCTCCATGATTTTAGTTTCCCCCCGGCAACTATATCTCTCATCATGAGTTGTGTTCGATCAAGCAATTTGAGTGTTCTCTAGAATGGTGCCAAAACTGATCATTTTACTTCATCTAGAGGTCTACGCCAAGGCGACCCTTTATCCCCTTACTTGTTTGTTCTTTGTATGGAGAAACTATCTCTTAGTATTCAACAGAAATCCCTAAGTGGAATATGGAAACCTATACAGGTATCTAAGGGTGGCCTTTTGCTGATGATGTTATGTTGTTTTGTGAAGCTAGTACTGACCAGGTCAAAGTGGTTATGGATACCTTGGAGGAGTTTTGTTCAGCTCCGGGATTATGGATTAATACCTTAAATTTCAAAGCTATGTGTTCTAGGATAGTTCAAGGAGAAAGAAAGTGTGAGATACAAGATATTTCAACTATTAAATTTGGGGCGGATTTAGGACATTATCTTGGTTTTCCTCTTGTCAAGGGTCGAGTTTCTCGAGATGTATATAATGGCGTTGTTGACAAAGTTTCAAAAATACAAGCTACTTGGAAAGGAAATATCTTGAATAAAGCAGGACGAGTCTGCCTAGTGAAGTATGTCACAACAACAATTCCCGTTTATACCATACAACTTCATTATCTTCCTACTTATGTTTGTAACAGGTTAGATAAGATGGCAAGGAGTTTTCTGGGGAGGCGATGGACTCTCTCGAACTTGGAATCATGTTAGTTGGAATATGGTTACAACCCCTAAACGCTTTGGTGGCCTAGGTATTCGTGAAGCTAGATTTACTAATTTAGCTCTGCTTGGTAAGTTAGCTGGAACATGCTTCATAATAAAGATAAATTGTGGGTGAAAGTTCTTTCCCATAAATACATGGGCAACACGTCGTTATGGATGAACAAGAAACATAATAAACCCTCAATCACTTGGCGCGGTATTCAACATGCCATTACAAGTTTTGTTGCAGGGTATAGTTTTCGTGTAGGCTCCGGAGACTCATCGATTTGGAATATTGATTGGACACAACTCGGTCCCCTCTGTCATTTGGTTCCATTTGTTAACATCAGTGATTCAGTTTTGTGTTTGAAGGATGTGTGGGAGGATGGTATGTGGAACTTGCAAGGTCTTGCCACTATGATACCAACCGATATTGTTCATTATATTCATCAACTTCCAGCTCCTAACAACTTGGATGTACGACTGCAAGATGCGTGAACTTGGAGGCATGCAAAGAAAGGTGAATATACTTGTTCGAGTGGAAACTATTGGTTTCTTCAACAAAATAGAGATTGAAATGTGAATTGTAGCATAAATTGGCTTTGGTTCCTTAAAGTACCAGCAAAACTCCAACACTTTCTATGACTTTGTTTACATAATGCTCTCCCTATTAATGCCTTTCGGCATCATTGCAACATGGTAGCTTCTCCAAGTTGTACCCGTTGCTCTTCACCCATTGAGGATATTCTTCACTGTTTACGTGATTGCCCGCACTCTAAAGAGCTTTGGCTCCGCTTGAATATGGGGCGTTATTACTTTTTTCTTTGAATTTGATGTCAAGGTCTGGCTTCATGAGATGACAAAGGGTGTACTTCTTCTATTCTATTTGTTACAGGAGTATGATATGCTTGGTGTTGGAGAAACAATACTATTTTTAAGGATTAAAAACTATGTGATTAGATTAGAAAATGGATTGTAATAAAATAGAGTCTAGACTTGTTTTGAATAGGATTAGATCATTAGACCATTCCGACAATCCCAAGACTAGACAAGTCTACCCACACATGTTTAATGTAGACAAAATATATAAATTTAAGATTCTTATATTGAATCAGATGACTTTTTATCTAAAAACCGATTTAAACCGCAATACGAACAACTCTAGTAAGAGTACCGGCAGTCCCGGTACAAAGTACATTAACTCATCCCACAATAAAATTTGGCTTGTATCATGTTTTGTACAAAAATTATATAAAACAAAACAAATTAAATATTTATTGTCAGAGATAACAAATTGAAATCCACAAAGCAAAGTGAAAGAACCAAAAAAAAAAAGCAAAATAGACCAAAGGAAGAGAAATAGCTTCTCATACCGTTGAAATCTCTAGTTCACCATATGTTTAAAAACATACTCTCGGTGCTTTAAATCTTCAAACTCGGGTGGTTGTTTGACATACACTTCTTCTGAAATGATACAATATAGAAATGCACTATTAACATCCATTTGATATAGGATGATACCATAATCAACAACATATGACATAACTAATCTAATTGCTTATAATCTGGCAACATGTGCAAATGTTTCAGTGTAATCAATACCTTCCTGCAGATCGTAGCCTTGACCTACAAGTCTAGCTTTGCTCCTTACCATGTCACTTTGCTCATTGAGCTTGTTTTCTAAAACCCTGTTTGGTTCCAATATTCTTCTAAGGTGGCTTATGAGCTAACTCTCAGATATCATTTCTCTAAAATTAAATTTATTAAAATATATTAAATTTCTTAAAAATTTAGCCCATGTAAAGGAAAAAGATGAATCAAATCAAACCATATAATTATACATACAATTTTTTGGGATATAAATATAAAAAAATTTAATCACACAAATACATCTAACGATAACATAAGAAAGTGAAAATTCAATTGTTGTCATAATTTAACTATAGAAATTTTACTTCTACAAACATGCATAAGCCAATGTTTTAGCTTTATTTTTTTAAGGGGATGTTTTAGCTTTTAGATGAGACCATCTACAATATTGGATGTTTCACCTATTTAGCATAATATTAAACAGACACCCCCATTGTGAAGTATAATATTTGAGTGTCTATGGAGAAGGGTGATTATAGAAGCACCTTCTCTCTCTTCACTTTTTGCGGACCCCATTTAATAAATTTTAATAAATAATTAAAATTGCGTTGAAAAGTAATTATATAGAATTGTTTGTGGGCTCTGCCCTCTTTTTTGTACCAAAAAAATAAATATAGAATTGTTTGTGGATCTATTTAGTAATTTCTTTTGATGTACTAGGTTGGAGAAAATCAGTGCTTATTAAATACTACTGTACATTGAGTGATGTGGATAAATGGGTTTGTTTAAGCACCTGACATCAAACTATAGGATTAAATGATAATTTAGGGTTATATTGGACATTAAATTATCTACTCTTGACTTATGGACTAAAACATGTGTAATTTTTTGCTCATGTCAACAATTGAGAGATGAACAAGTCTAAGTAAGAATTAGAAAGACATTTAGGAAGAGGGCAAAAGACTAGAAAACACTTCAAATCTTGCATTCACTTCAAATCAAATCTTAAAAAGAGAAAAGGAAAATTTATAATATAGAACATGATATGAAAATGTTGATATTACCTACAATAATTCCCTTGATAATAAATATGATAATCCGGAGGACAATGTTAATGACAATGATGATGATATATTTTATCCAATTTTTTTGATGCCCTTGATTATTTACAAGGATATCTCTTTAATTATATATTAACTACAAGTTTTTTTATATTATTTTTTATTTAAATAAAAGATGGCTACTTTTTACTCCTTCCGTCCCATAACAACTGAGCCAATTGAAAAAAAAAAGTCTCAAAATAACTAAGTCATTTCACATTTCAATACAATATTAATTATTTTTTTTCCAATTATAACTCTAATTAATACTACTTTCATCACCCCCAATTCAATATATTCCACTTTACATTTATTATAGTGGAGAACGCACCAATACTTAACAAAAACACTTAAAACTATTTTTCTCTCTCCTTCATTTATACATTTTTTTTAATATGTGTGAAATGAACTTTTGACTCAGTTAATCTGGGACGGAGAGAGTAGTTTTTAATGCTTCTTTTTATTAAGGACCCAAATTTTAAAATTAGAGCAAAGCCTCCAACGGTTTAAGATGGCCATATATACGTGTTCTTGAACAGCGCGCTTCACGACAGCTTCGTTTTTCCTTTCAACTTTTTTTTTCTTTGTTAGTTACCTGTATTGCGCGGGAAATTGATTCCCGCGATTTTATGACGCTACATTAACTGCAAGTTATGCAACCTTCCCTCTCACGCTTTTATTATTCCATCCACAATACATGTTGCCGCCGCCACTTTCTACAAGAAATTATGAATTTACTTGAACCATTTGGAAGCAATTGGTGTTTGTTATAATAATAACGTAACATAAAGTTTTGGGCAGAAAACAAAATCACCAAGAGGTTGTAACATGCATTGAATTATTCCTTGAGAACTGCTGTTCATGCATGTTATAAGACTGAAAAACACCAGTAAAATACGAAAATACCTTCTCTGCAGTTAACTGCAACCAGTTTTATTTTTCCTCGACAATTAACTGCTGAGGGAATATTTTGATATTTTACTGGTGTTTTTCAACCCTATAACATGTGTGCGCAGCAATTTTCTTATTCTTTTATTAACGATAGTAAATCGACATCACAACCTCCAAGTCCGTAGTGTTTAATTAGTGTCTGTGTTTGTATCTATTTGTGACGGAGAATTAACGCATAAACACACTAGCTGAGCAATATGTTTATGAAATAAAGTTCCTCACTTGTAAAAATATATATGAAGCCACGTTAGGGCTTGGGTAGCTCAAGACTCATCCCACCAAAATAATTTAAAACTTTTATAGTAGAAATTACAAAAATATTTTTGACTTTTAAATAAAATTACTTTGTATCTTTTTCTCAATCTCACCATGAGTTACTATCATATTTTCAAGAGAGGGAGGGAGGGAGGGAGGGATATGCAAGGCCCTCTACGAATTTGTTATTCTTCACACAATAACGAAATACGAAAAACCATGTTTTTACCATTTTCATTTTCTTTGTTTTCTTCAAACTCTTCGTTGTAGTATTGGCATGGCCGTATCTGAGGCAGGGTAACCGTCCTAGACTCCAAAAATTAAGTACAAAATTTGAGCCCCGATTTTTTTTAGGGGTCTATTAGGCCCTAAAAGAAATTGCTTAGTTTTTTGTATTAATTTTTTTTTTGAATAACAAAATTTTTGTATCAAATTTGATGTTTATATATATTTATTAGTTAGGACTCAAATGGTAAGTTCGTCATAGGCCACTAAAATCTCAGAAACGGCTTTGAGTATTGGATTAATTTATTGTGTGCATGTTTTGAACAATTTTTTTTATAAACAACTATGTGTTATTTTAAAAATTCATTGATTATGGGAAAAATTAACTTAATCAATTAAATGACTAAAAATCTATATATATTTTTAGGCATGATTTACATTATTCAATAAATTAACTATTTCTCCCAACTAAAGTTATTGTTACAATTTCATAAAGTCACAAACATACTTATTGTTAATTCATACAAATGTGGAGGGACTAATCTTAATCCATGATTATGATTCGGTATTTATTCTCCCAAATGCATTTGTTGGAAGAGTTTGAATCCTAAACCACTAATTTTAGGCTATCTGTTCCCTAAAGACCATTCTATTGACCACATTATTCGGCCTGCACATGGTGACCCTACCTTCATAAGAGTCGTAAAAATCCAAACACGCAATGACCCAAAATTGTCTTCACACTCTAAACAAAACTTGTTTTCCCAATGAAATGAAAATTCATCACATTAGCTGTATGTACTTTTTGCGTGAACGTTTTTTTTGTTTTCCTTTCCTTTTCTTATTATTCAATTCAATGTTTGTAGAAACCCGCGTACCTATGTCTCTATATATGCATCGAGTATCATGCCTTATATTTGAATTTCATATAGCATGAATTTTCTATGAATAATAAAACATGTTTAGCATGAATTGATCAACTTTTTGTTTTTGACAAGCATCATTTATCACCTTAATCAAATAGTTGTGACATGTTAATGAAAATTTGCTCTGTTGATAAAGAGTCGACTTATCCGTAAAGTTGTAGGTTCAACTTGTTGAAATTTGGGGCATAACTCATCCTTACAAAATCGGCTTGTAAGGTGAGGATTACCTCCTCTTTATATACTATTCTCAAAAGTCTTGTCTATCCGATGTGGAACTTGGGTTTTTCCCAATACACCCCCTCACGCTCAACACTCTTTGGGCTTGGTGCATGAATAGGTTTAGGCGGCCCTTGAATTCGACAAGCTTTGATACCATGTTGAAATTTGGGGTCTAACTCATCCTTACAAAACCGGCTTGTAAAGTGAGGATTACCTCCTCTTTATATACTCTTCTCAAGAGTCTTGTCTATCCGATGTGAAACTTGACTTTTTCCCAATACAACTCTCACCTTTAGTATGAGAATTTTTTTAGAGCGTGATTTTTAAATACTTGTGTCGGTCTATTCAAACTCTGATGAGCACCGGAGCCCAAACCCAACTTATCTAAAAATATTACACCTTTTGTTACAACTCCCTCTCAATCACTATTATAAACAAAACATCATTTTTTTGTTAGATTCATTGATTGGAGTGAGTAGTTGCTACGTCCTCCTTTGAGCAGTGTTTTAAAAACAGAATCAGATTGGTCGATCGAATCGATAGGATCAAAAACCAGAGGGATAATCAGTACTGTCTGATTGTTGGATCAGGTAGGCAATAGAACTAGTGAAAACATGACAAACCTAGGAAAAACCAACGAACGAAGAATTTTGGTGAACCTGACGGGTCAAAACATGAATCAAGTAAATAAATAATATTAACAAAATGAAAATGCCCCCAAAAGAGGTTCAAGTTGGGGAGCAGGAGCACGTGAGTGCAAGCCCTAACCAAGCTACTAGTAACCAGTATCTCAGTCGTGTCTAAGGATACAAATTAACATGAATCCCTTACATTTTTGAAGAATTGATTGCACAATTTCAAATTCAAATATTACTATATTTGATTCATTAACCAATACCCTTGAGGTACGACTCAGACACTCGTTACTTGTTAACATTTTCTCAAAAATAAAAATATTTAAATTCTGGCACGCTAATGCAAACACTAAAGTCCTTCCTTAAACCGAGTTGAATGTGCCATATTAGAAAGATTTGGATTAATTGCAAGGGGAGCTTTGCTTTGTTGACCTTGCCTAAAAAGAGGGGAAAGAAGCAGCAATGGTCAGCAACTGAAAAAGTGTGTAAGCAGATTATGCTCATTGCTGAGCTCTGCTGACAGCATACTGTTCCTCAAATCAAATAGCCTCATGTCTTCGAATTCAATTTAAAAAAGGTGGAGTAATATCCTTCATTTAGATTTGGAGTGAAACAAGCGTGGATCCAAATTCAAAAAGAGTAAATTTCGCCAAGAAAAAGCAAAATAATTTGGTGATATAGTCCAAGTAGAATTTTGTGTGAGATCAATGAAGATAGGGTTTTGATAACGAAATATTACTGTATTGTTTAAGGATTAATCTTTTTGTCATAAATTAGAAGTCACATTAAAAAAGATTATTTTAAATTTTAAATTATTTTATAATACTAATAAAACATTAATCTTATTTATTCTGTTGTTCTTTTCAATTATTCATTACTCTTTTGTTTTATATGTGATGTATTCATATTTCATATAATTATTCTTAAAAAAAAAAAGAGTTTCATATCATTATGCAATTACTGCGTGTTTTTAGCAGTCTTGTATATGGTAGTCCTAGTGATCTGACCCCAGTTGTTTTAATCAGCTATTACCAATCTATGCAATTGTGTGTTGAGAATATCTTATTCTAAAAAAATATATATATAATGTGATAATGCTTATTTGACTGAGCAGGGCTTGGTACCAAGCTAGTTGGGGATGATGTATTTGAAATAGGGAGGTCTAGTCAAGAGGGTTAGAGCATATCGTTGTATATATTGTAGGGGTGGGCATGTTGCAACCACTGATATTTGTGTATTTTATATGACATTTTATGATTTTCTCTATGTTCTGGTTTGTATCATTTAATCATGACCACTAAATATTTTGTTTTGGATAGTTTGCAAAATTGGGATGCAAGTGTATAATAGTGTCATAATTCATAAGTTTTGTATTGTTTTAATTTTGATGCATGTCAATAATATGCTTTTTTTAGGGAATAATATGCTTTTATTTGTGTTGTAAATTCGGCGTAAAAATGCAAATATCTATGCTCTGTGTTGAAACATGTATGTTCTTTGTGTAACAAAAAAAAAGTATTAAGTAATAAAAAAGGTATATTCTTTGTGTTGCACGTTTTAAATTATATAATCTGATGGTGGTCTTTTGAGGTGGTTGTCGCAGTGGTTTCTGTAGATGAAAGAGAGAGCCTCTTACCTTTTGATGTGATCTTGGCCTCAATCTGGATGGGGTTTTGGAGCTATGGTGTGAAGCGTTTGGTGTTGTCGGTTGCATACTGTTGGATGGTTTTGTGGTGGTAGATCTAGTTTCTGTTTAGATTCGAATCTCATGGTGTCTGGTCAGTTTTTTTGAAGGCATTTCATGTGGTGGTTATTGGTGTTCAATTAGGAGTTGAATTGTTAAAGGTGTTGTTTTGTGTGGTGGTGATGGTGCGGTTTGAAATATTAGGTGATTGAAGAAGGTTTAAAGGGGTGGTCGGTGGTGGTGACGGACATGTGGTGTGGAGGGAGTGTTGTATGGTACTGATATGTGTGATCCGTTTTCGGCGATTGCAGGTGTGGCGACATCTCTTTCATTCATGTTTAATCTTCCTTCAACGAACTCCCAGATCGTTTGCCGTCGTAAGGATTGTGGTGGTTGTGGTTGTTCGAGCCGGTGGCCGTGGTGCTTCATATTTTGCTTGTTTGGTGGCAGACCCACCCCCTCCCTTTAGTCATTGTGTGTTCGTTGTTTTTACTATTTCGATGTTGTATTCTGTTTGTGTGGTGGTGTTGTTATTGTTGTTTAGGTGAGGAGGCAGGTGTTTGTTGAGGGTAATTTCTTTTGGAGGCGACCTCTGTTATTCGAGTCCTTGTTCATCGTCACTAGCTCTTGTTTGCGTTTTTTTGGTGTTGTTAAGGTGTTTAGGGTGTTTGGAGGAAGCGGCCCCCATTGAGTTGAGCCTTTTCCTTTTGATATGTTTTTTGTTTGCACCATCGCATATCATGTCGGTTGTCATACTTTTTTATATGCTGGTTTCCGATGGGCCAATTACTTTTGCTTCGAGATTGAAGTCGGTGTCTAGCTGCAATCTTGTTTGGCGTGATTTGGTGTTTCTCTGGTGTACCGAGGGTGAGGGGTGCCCTTCTGATTTGATCTTAAAGTCTGGTGGACTGATCACTTTTGATTCGAGATCGAGAGTCAGTTCTTTGTATCAAGTTTGGTTTTGGGCTTTTTATGGTTGCTTTCGGTGGATCGGAGGTCGATAGATGGTGGAAGCTGAATGATCTTTTAGATATGAGCATTTCAATGTGGCTCTGTTTTGGTCTTCAGGACTGAGAGTTTATTTTTTAGGGGTGTTTTTCTTTGGGGGTGAGTAGTGACGACGGGTGGTGTTGGATATCGTTTTTACAGTGGTCATTTTCGTGAAGGTGTCTGTTTTAGGTGGTGACGTTTATTTTGGTGGGTGTTGTCCTCATGGTGTTTTTAGGGTGTTTATTTTCGGGTGTTCTGCCTATATACGACGTCTTTTATTTGTATTCTCAGTTTCACCGGTCTCTGTTTGTTTTGAGCAGAAATTTAGTTGTTTAATAAAATTTGTTATTCAAAAAAATATAAAATCTAAAATATAGGAGGTTTGACACGGTTCAAATTATATAATTCAAACGATTAATATTGATTTTAGAATAAATTTTAGACCCGTTTTGAAACAAGAATGAAAGATAAATTGAAGGTATTTTATTAGTTTTTAGGGGATTCCGATTAAATTAAAAATTGTGTAAAAATAATTGGTTCAATAATTATTTTAACATCTGAATATGCAATGAATAGTCACAATAATTCATCGGTGTATCAAAATATTAAAATAGTCTTCGATTGAGTAATCCGTTAATCAAATTAGTGATTGACGCTAAAATAACCCTCAAACTCATATTCGGTAAAAAAAAAGGTTAATAGTTCTTTACCCCCTGTAATATAGGTCATTTTCAGTTTTTCCTCCTGTAAAATATTTTTGTTTTGATTTACCCCCTAATAGGCCAAACAAAAACCAATTTTATTTTATTTTTTCCAAGAATTTTTCGTTTTTGTTTGGCCTATTAGGGGGTAAATCAAAACAAAAATATTTTACAGGGGGTAAATCAAAAAAAATATTTTACAGGGGGGAAAACAAAAAATGACCTATATTACAGGAGGATAAAGACCTATTAACTCAAAAAAAAAACCCTCAAACTCGTATAAACTCTTGGACTGACTGTTAAATAAGCACTTATAAAATAAATATATTAAATCACTTTAATACCAGAATTATTTTGATTAACGAAATACACAATAAAAATTATTTTGAAATTTAAAGGGGGTATAGTGTTATTTGTAACACATTTCGGAATAAAAAAATAAAAATAGATCCCTAAAACAACAAAACCAAACAGCTCCGACCAAACGTTAAACTGGAGTCGCGCTAAACTTCATTTGGCCGGAAAACGGAAGCTTGCTGTTCAGGTTCTCATTTATTTTCCTTAATAAATTTACATGTAAACCTTAGTTCCTTAGAATTGATTTGCGAAATCATATAAACCCTAGAATTGAACAATACAAATTATAATCTGGAAAATTAATTAACTAATTTATCAAATCCGGTTGGATTTGATAAATTTCAGCTTATCTACTGTCATAGGTTTTGTGGGATAACTTATGAAAACAGAAAATTTTCACGCAGTTTTTTTCGGCTTATTTTCATAAGTTCTCCAATATAGCTTATAAAAACAGCTGATAGAATATACAGAAACAATTATGTAAGCTTATGCATGGTAAGCGCAATGTGCTGTAAGCTGCAAATAAGTTGTTTATCCAAACAGACCCTTAAGTCATTGGGGTGAAAACTCAATCCATCCTTTAGCTGATATATGGCGGTAGTTGTTAGTTATACTGTCCATTTTATGCTGCTCAACTTGAAAGTCATGTCCATGTTTTGATGAGGAATATCAATGTTCAATTTAGGGTTAAATATGTGTTTAATTCTAGGATCTATATGATTGTTCAACTCATTTTCATTTGAATATATGCAAACATAAATCATTTTGCCTTAAACTAACTTATGAAGCACGGATATGGACAGGGACACGGGACGGACACTGACACGCCCACACCGCTAGTAATTTGAGAAAATCACATAATTCAGTGTAATTATATGTGTCGGTGTCGGACACGACACCGGGACACGTCTAATCCGAGGAGTGTCCGTGCTTCATAACTAAAATCAATTTTACCACGTTAAAACAAAACACACTTAATACTTCTAGCTTAGTGCATTCACTTTTTTGATTCTTTTCCTGACTCCTACTGATAAAATTGATAAAAATGTTTCATTTCATGTATTTTGGTTCGTAAATAAAGTTTACTATTATAAAATTTTGGTAAAAGTTTATTTTTTATTCGAACATTTCTGAACACTGCTTCGTAGAATTTCATACCTATTTCTTTTCCTGCAGATACTGAATGTCCTGTTATTCTAGGGTAATAAATCATGGTATGGAATATTATAAGTAGGAGAACTCATCTCTCACCATATCTTACGGCTTTGCGAAATTCCTCAGAATTCAGGTAATGTGACGCTTATATTCTTTCTGAAGTTTTTGTTACTCGTTTTCTGAAGTTATTGATCAAAGCATATTTGTAATTTGTATTGACGAAAATAAGAACTTTTACTTTACTAGTTGATGACATTTTTGTGTCAAATTTTATCTCTAATTTAATGTGTTTTTATCTGAGTATAATTTTATTGTTGATTCAGGGGCCAATCAATTATTCCTGAAGGACTTGGTTATAACATAATTAACCCTAGTACTGGATTCCAGCGTAATTTCTATTGCAAAACGCGGTTGTCAAGGTTTAAGCAGGAATTGAGTACAACGTCGTTCCATCAATGTTACCGCTCTTCAGCTTTTGCTTCACAGAATGTTGGAAGGTTGTGTTCCATGCCTGGTTTCCGACACTTCTCATCTCATGCATATGCATCCACAGAGAAAAAATCACAAAAGATGCTTATGTACTTGACAGGCTTGGTCTTTGGAATGGTTGGATTGTCATATGCCGCAGTTCCCCTTTACCGGAGATTTTGCCAAGCAACTGGCTATGGGGGAACTGTTACCCGGCGTGAGGTATGTGTGACTTTGTTTTCACCGGTTTTTCATTTTCTCGTCAGAGTCATTGGCAATTTATTTTTCATTTGTTGATTGCTGTTTGCGAATTTCACATTTTTACAGAGTGTTGAAGAAAAGATTGCAAGGCATGATAGCAATCAAACAGTCACCTCAAGGTGTTATTTTTACCCCTTAGATGTCATCTTTTTACCAATGGTTTGTGATAGGATTATTTTTTATTTGTTTTTTCTCCGGGTTGATGAATGTGTGATTATTTGAAATTGGTCAATTTCCAACAGACACACACACAAACAGTGGGCATTTATGTATATTATAGCAGCCAATAGCGGCCGATAGCTGCGCTATAGCGGCCGCACGTAGCGTAGCGGCGACGAACCGCTACACTAATCGTCGTAGCGGCGCAGAATGAGATAGCGGCCGCTTCAGCTGCTATTTGATTTTAGTTGGAAATTTCCAAATTGACCCTATTTTAAAAATCTTTTATATGGTTTCCAAATTTCTAAATTGATTTTAGGGCATTTTAGGGATTTTCAAAACCAAATTGACTCTGTTGTATGGTTTCATTGTTCTTTTTTTCTTCCCATGTTTTTTGTTTTGATTTATGGTTTCTCTTGTTTTATAATTGTTTTTATTTGTTCCTCTATCTTTTGTTTTTTGGTGTTTTGATTTATGAATGTCTCATGAGATTTGAATGTTATATAAGTGCTTTTTGTTGAGAAATATACAAGTTTGTTTATACTTTATAGCATTATTCATGTAATTTGTTCAAAAAATAATCAAATATCGGTGACCACTATTTGTCATACCGCTATACACTATCCCACTTTCGGGGTCGACCGCTACGCACCACTGTCTGAGATTGACTACTATGATATGATAGTAGTCTTCGAATCAAAATCTATACAGAGGAAGATTAACCTACAAAATTATTTTTTTAGCTGTACTTGGAAAATTTTGCTGCATAAAACTTGCCTTCACCGAAACGTCTTTCATAATCATATTCCTCATATTAGCCATAAGACTTTATATTAGGCACGTTAGGGGACAATTAAGCAATGATTGAATAAGATATATGCTGACAACAAATCATTCAATAAAGCTAAATTAGGGTGCAGTGTTTTAGAAGCTAGCTTTTTTCTTGTTGTAATGGGTTGGTGCTTCATGAGCTATGTTTTTTTTTTCCAGGGAAATTGTGGTACAGTTCAATGCTGATATTGCGGATGGGATGCAATGGAAGTTTGTTCCTACACAGAGAGAGGTTTGTCTTTACTTAATATCCTCAACGTTACCACAAATATGCGGTGTTTCCATCATATAATTTAAATTTATATCTTGGAACTATTAAATAAAATTACAACAGTCCATGATAATTTATTGCTGGCAACTCAAAGAGGGCTACTGGAAGTCAAGCTAAAGCTCTTAGCTTTGTTCTATACGCTCCTTCAAAAATAAAAAAGCTTTGATCTATACAGTTGGTTGTCATAATTTATTACTTGGAAAGTTGGATGTTGCATATGCCCCCTGATACCCAGATGGAAAAGTGAGAATTCTAATGTAGAATAATTCATTTGCTCTACCAGGTTAGGGTGAAGCCTGGAGAAAGTGCCCTTGCATTTTATACCGCAGAAAACCAAAGTTCTACTCCGATAACCGGTGTTTCTACATATAATGTCACTCCTATGAAGGTACCGACTACTGTAGAATACTCTATATTGTATAATAGAAATTGCTATTGAACTCTTCACTTCACAGGCCTTTCTACCATGGTAATCTGAGATTTTTGCAATTACATATTACAAAGTCCCACTTTTTTAAAATTTAGTCATTCAGCTAAGTACCTAATATCAAGTTTCTAAGTCTTCCTGTTGGAATGGAAGTCCTTTGAGATCTCTTTTTTGATGCAATAATAGAGGAGCTTGACTTTGAAGAATTATTTTCATTTTTTCCTTATTCTTTCCTTCTAGAACTCTCCTAAAGAAGCCATTTTATGAAATGTCGAAATCATAAATTTTCTTGTACAGGCTGCAGTTTACTTTAATAAAATACAATGCTTTTGTTTTGAGGAGCAGCGACTGCTTCCTGGAGAGAAGATTGACATGCCTGTAAGTGGTTTTTCAAACTGAATTCCGGTGAGTATGTAATAATATACATGCATCTTGATTATGTGTTTCTTGTATGTAGGTATTCTTTTATATTGATCCGGAAATTGAGGACGATCCTAAAATGGATGGTATAAATAACATAATATTATCATATACTTTCTTCAAGGCTTCTGAAGAATAAGACCAACTTGAACATATGAGACTTAAATAAAGGTGTTGCTTCCTTTCAAAGGGCAAAACAGAAGTCCTGAAGCTCAAGTTGTATTACTGATTTTTGGTGACCGATGAAGGATTAAAATTCATATTGTAATTTATTCTGTCTTACATTCTTTGTCTTACACTTTGTTTCTAAATTATGAAGTTATTTCTTCCGATGAAAGTGATGGAAAACAACCCCTGGGACCGGGTTTTGAAGGTTCCAGGGAATCATTATTTACCTTGCTAAATCAGTGTTGCTTAGGGTTAGTTTATTGTATCATCTGGAATGCAATAGAGACCTGGCACGGGTGAAGAACCTCTAGGTATTAGCCATTTAGATGATCATGCTATCGATTGTAAAAACATGAGAGGGATGAATCTAGATTTTAGTTTAATGGGGTCTATGTATCATTATATTTCATGAAATCCCATTATTTTCAATAATTTAGAATTGGCAGTTTATAAAGATTAGATACCTTGGCAAAATATTAAATTATTCAATTAAGTTATTAATAATTTAAGTTATTAAAATATGATATTCATTTAAAGTGAGTAATATTTCTCCTTCAAAAAAAAGTGAGTAATATTTTATAAATATTAAATTATTCATTGAAGTTATTAATATTAAACATTTATCAATTAATAAAAAAATCTAGAAAAATGTTGTATTAATAAAAAATGGTTCAAAAATCAATCCATCCCTATGTCACTTAAGTGTAATCCATTTTGTTGTATTTCGGTTCAAAGTCATTTTAATGGTTTTTTGGACCGACAGGCCTAATAAGTAATGATTTTTTTTATCATATGCAAATTTATACATATTAATAAATTCAAAATAAAATTTACATTGAATAATTTAAATATCTGGTATAAAACAATTGACTTTTTTAGATACATTGAATAATTTACATATCTGGTATAAAATTTAAACCAAATATATAATATATTCAATGTATCTAAAAAGTCAATAGTTTTTTTGTAAAAAAGGACCGGAGGAGGTAGTAAATTTATATTGAAACTTGTACGTTTTATATTAAATATATACTGACTTTTTAATAAATAGTTAGACTGGTCTGGTTTAATAACATTGATAAAATTGCTTAAAATTCCGGGAAATTCAAAAGTTGGGTTGGAATAATGTTTTGAGACCCTTTATAGTCTCACAAGCAACCGTAAGCAGTGATAGAAGGCCAAACAGCGTCTACTGAATGGAGGAAGACACACTTATCAAACTCACAGTCATACCTATGAGAAGGGTTCGTTCATTTCTTTTTCAATCTTAGCATATCTTAGGATCAGTTTCAACATTCTTAAAGCTTCTCTTTGTTCTACATAAAATTTTGAAATAAGTTTTATTCGGAGACAAACGAATAATGTTGCTCATTTGTTAGTCATAGCAGCAATGCCATTGTCGTACGCTTGCTCATAAATCCATGATCATTTCCCATCTTGGATTAATTTCCACATCTCTTGCATTGTAGTATTATTTGTTTCCTAATTTTCCTATTTATTTAGGATTAAGTCTATGCATATATTGAGTCTTAATTCCCACAATTTCAACAAACACTTTAAATTCTTGACATTGTTATAACTATCGTTTGCTATATCATTAGGCTTAGTGGATGTTAAAAATTTGAAACCATGAAATTAACTTTATTTTATGCTGATTTTTTTTGGGGTGGGGTGGGTTGGATGTTGTAGGATGGGAATGAATTTATTTACAAGGGGAACAGAAACACTCAACTGAGAAAGCTCATATATGATTACAGTGATCATATCTCTACGGAGCATGAATTAGTGAAATTTTTTATTGACGGGCGCCGCGTTTATGAATGGCAGACTCCAAATGAGGTTTGTATTTGCTGATGTATGTTTCGTTACAATACTAGAAATGTTTCGTTTCTAAGGGGAGCCTTGGTGCAATGGTAAAATTGTTGTCATGTGACTAAAATGTCACAGTTTCAATCCCTAGAAACAGCTTCTTGCGTAAAAACAGGGTAAGGCTGCGTACAATACACCATATGGTGGGACCCCTTCCCAGACCCTGCATATGAGGAAGGTGCACCGGACTGCCCTTTACTATAGAAATGTTTTGATAATAATTATTTACATTCTTTGTTAATGACTTGAAAATGTATTTTATATTATGAGTTGAGAATTTGAGAGTGAAAGAAAACAAAAGAGATGAAAAGATACATCGATTCTCATTGATTCATTACAGTGGATGAACAAGGTATTATATACAAGATAGTGTGGTGTATGATTAGAAGCTATACTTACACATTTTGTGATAGCTTCTTGTGCAAGTAACTAACTAAATTAATAAACTACTATTTGAACTAAGCAACTTCACTTATATTGTTTTGTTGATGTAATATTTTGCTCTAGCTGGAATTGATGGATGGGGATATAATACATACCATGTGCGATTTTGGCAGAGACATCGTCCTCAACGTCAAAGGCCAGGTTCAATCTTTCCTTCAGTTTCTCTGGTTTTGGTCGTATGGTTGTTTACATGTGTAATTTTTAACTCTGGTTATTCGGTTTAGGAAATTGATATTCTTTTTTAGGGCTAATGATAATTTGTTGAAGCGAAAGTGTTTCTCTGTGTTGTTTTTGTTTGATTGGCTCTGGGATGGCTTTGTTGAAGGTTTATTTTGTATCTGCATTCAAGGGGTTGGATACAATTTAAACCTTGATTGTATGCCAATTTAAAATCGACGATTTTAATTAAGGAGTTTTTAATTTTGCTCTAAGTTATATTTGTATTTGAAGTTTAATTTACAACTTGATCCCGAATTTAAATTTTATTATGAAATTGATGATCTGAAAGATAAATGAATTTTGTATCTAAGGTTTTACCTAATTATTAATAGGCAATTGAAAATGTTGTAGATTAATTCATCACAATTAAATTCTTGCCAATCTTATTAGCATTTGTTACTTTCATAAGTCAGAACTTTGGAAAGATGGACTTAACATGAGATGTATATGCTAATGTTGGTATTTCGATTGTTGTATAGGATGGGTATGAAGCTTCCTTCACGATGGAGGAGTGCTCTCGAATGGAAAAGCTTATGGATTTTTGTTGTCGTCGATATTGTTTGGATATTACTGAAGTTGTTTTTCTGTTCAATGGGTGTCTCGTTCGGGCAGACCAGACTCCAGCTGAGGTTTGTGTTTGGTGGCATCTGTTCATTGCTTCACTTTGAAAGTTGTTATTGGAAAAGCTTATGGAATTTTACTGTCATTGATATTGTTTGGATGTTACTAGAGTTGCTTTTGGGGTGAAATCTAAATTTAGTTTCTGAAAGTGTTTATAACTTAAGAGGCTTATAGGAATCTTCTAGATCTAAGTTTAGCTTTCTATAAGCCGATTAACTTAGAGCTACTAGGTTTTTTAATTGTTTACTACCAGAATCTCAAAGGACCACAAAGGACCACATGTTGCTTGTGAATCACATAGCAGTTTGGGGTTTTAAGGTTATACCTCTTGTAGTGGCCCCGAGGCGCTATGCAAAACTCCATTGAGTTGTGTATTTTAGCAGCAATTGTAGCAAATAAATGGTGGCCAAAGTTGTCAAATAGCATCTCAGGAAAATCATTGTTCGTTACGGATAGAGGGCATTTTCCTCTGTAAGAGCTTAGCACCGTGTAGGGATATTCATTCATTTGTATCTACGTTCTTTATAGAAACCATTCACTTCTAGTATTCCATTATTGCAGTTATTTCATGTTATGTGTTTTTTGTTTGCATCAGCGACGAACAGTTTTTTCTTTTTCTGTTTTGTGATTTTGGTTCCCATCAGTCCAGTAACAACTTTATATTATTGTTAGTAATAGTTATGTTCATTTTGTAATTCTTTACATTCTTTGTTTATGATTTGATTTTGTAGCTGCATATGCGGTATGACGATGAAATATATGTTGTTTCCTATGATCAAATTGCACACATCGAACTGAAGACAAAGTATCAGGTTTGATCATTACTTTCATTTCTAGTCTTTTTCTCATGTTTGTATTTTGATCATTTCAGGCTTTAACTCTTAATGATAACCTTATTTCAAATCCCACTTTGAAAAGCAAGTAGAAGTAAAGAAACCCTTAAAGCGCGCCCAAAAAAGTTTTTTGTCTGCTTATGTAATGTATGATACATACTGAATACAGGGACATGATTTCAAGAACATGTTAATGAAAATTGTACAAAGTCTGTTGTTATCCCTTTCTATCAGTTTTCCAGTGTTGCTTTGCTGGTTAAACTTGTAGCCATTATAGTTCAAGTAGTAGTAGTAATACTAATACCAACAAAGTCTAATTGTTTAAAAAAACAAAGTCTAATTGTTCATGCTTATTTTTATGATAGATGGCAACCAATGATGATAATAGTGACTCAAAGCCATGGCTTGACTTAGAAACTAAAGCTTTCATAAACCTTATGCTTGATGAAGTTGCATTACTTACATCTCGATATGGAAATATGTCGAATGACATGTGGACCTCAATGACTACTATGTTGAATTCGATAACAAATCGTTCCTATAAAAAAGAACAACTAAAGGAGAAAATGCATAGCCTACATGCCATGTATCATGAATTTTATTCACTCTTGCAAAACGCTGAATTTAAGTGGAATGCCGAAACCAACACCGTTGCTGCAACTGCTGAGGTCTGGCAAAATTATCTTCAGGTATGTCTTAATTTTTGTAGGTTTTGCCAATATTGTTGATGTCCTGATGATATGCTTATATTATTTTAGGCAAATGATAAAACAACTCAGTTTCAAAAGAAAGGGTGTGATCACTATAAGTTGTTGGGAATCATATTCAACAACAAAAAAGCAAATGAAGTTTTTCATTACTCATCTAATGAAGAATATGAGCTTGATAATCAATACCTAAATACTGTGAGAGGGAGTCATGTACATGATGATATGCAAGAAGTTGAGTGTGTCACATGCAGTGTAAAGAGAAAAATTCCATTGAAAGATCATAAATCCATGAAAGTGTGTATGTCAAGGGATGAGGCTACTTCTTTTGTAACATCAGATTGTTCTATTACGAAGTGTGTGGCTGCTCTTGAAGAGATAAAAGGCATTTCAAATGACATTTATGTGAAAGCTTTGAAAGAGTTTAAGGATCCTGATTGGAGAGAAATGTTTATTGCCATGTCTAATGATAGGAGACTTGGATGGCTATGTAGTCTTTAAGGACAAAACTTTACATGCATGTGTGGTAATAGTGATGAGACTTATTTCTCGTAATATTTTGTTTATCATCTTTATGGTCATGTTCTTCATTCTATTTTGTTAACAAATATGTGTGTTTTATGAGTTGATATGAATTGTGTAGCTATGTCATTATACATTTTATTTCCCTTTAATGGAATATAACAACAACCAAGCCTTTTTCTACTACATGGGATCACTACATAGATTAATTTACGCCTTAACGCTCTATCATACATCATATTTCGGCCCAACTAATTATACATTTTATTTTATTTCACTTTAATGGAATATCTCTTTTTTAATCAATATTAAATAGATAGGAACATGTTTGTGATGATTAGCACTTGGGTTACTTGTTAAAGCAGTTAATTCAAGTTTTTTAGGTAGTCTAAGAGTTTATCGTAGAGTTAGTTATAAAGTTAACTTGTAACCCAAGCAATATATAGATTATAAATAAAAAGGCCCATGTATATGTTTGTAAGAGAGATTATCAAATATAGAAACAAAGTTTTATTTCTCCCAATTTCTCTCTATTCTATTCTCTGTCTTCTCCCCCAAAACCATAAATCAACTTATGTTTCAATAATAGTTGTTGTAAAGGTATGCAAGATCTCATCCAAATGTTCTTGGCTTAATTGTTATTAAAGTAATAAATAGATATGGAACATGTTTTGATTTATTTTAAATGAAGAAAAAAGGTTTTTATAATTAACATTTTTAATATAGTTGTATATGCCTTAAATTTTGATTCTGAAAAAAAAAGTTCCAATTCTGCTCATTACGCCCCGCGTAGGAAAGCTATGCAAGGCTTAGCTGTAAGGATTCTAGAATGTCCAGCCACTGCCTATTACACCTCGCGCATCAAAGCTATGCAAGGCATAATTGCCTATTACGCCTTGTGTACGAAGGCTATGCAAGGTGTAAGCGCGATTTTTCTGTTTTCTTATTCACTAAGTTGAAGGGTTGAACGGATCCTAGAAATACAAGGCTCGAGTCTAGGGTTCTAGAGAGTGGAAAAAGGAAAACCCAAAGAGAAAAAAGAGGACTTTTTAGGGAATCAATATGCTAAAGGTTGAAGGCTTTTGGGATTTGGAAACACCATTCAAACACCTTGTGTGTGAAAACATTGAGTCTCTTGGCCACAAAATGAGATTCAAGAAAAAGGTACAAATTAAGGAGTGTTCTTAGATAACATGTTGAAGTCTAATTTCATGTAACCCTTGTATCTATCTGTAAAAAACTATTTGATAGTGAATTAGAGAGGTGCTCTCTCCCTCATAGTAGGTTAATACATGACTGAACTGGGTAAACAAATATTGTTGTGTTCTTCTCCTTTTATATTATCTTATTGATTGTGATCTATTTAGTCTTTGTTGCTGCTAATTTTGCTCTACACATCAAAGTATTGATGTGAGTTTTAACCGTATTCACGACAATTGACGCCCACTGTGAGATGATCAGAACAAATCATTAGATGAACACTATGGGTACCAAGTGGGATATGGAGATATTCACCGGTGACAACGATTTCAGGTTATGGAAGGTGAAGATGCAAGTAGTCTTGATCAAACAAAGGTGTGTAGAGGCACTAAAAGGTGAAGTTAAGTTGTCATCCTCTATCATAAGTAGAGAAGACCAAGATGGTTGACAAGGCTAGGAGTGCCATTGTCTTATGGCTTAGAGATAAAAGTTTTGAGAGAAGTCGCGAAGGAGACAACCGCGACGACGGTGTGGTAAAGGAAGTTGTTGGCTAATAAACAATTCTTAAAACAAAAACTCTACTCGTTTAAGATGGTGGAGTCAAAAACCATAACAAACAAATTGACGGAGTTCAACAAAATCCTTGATGATTTGGTGAACAATGATGTGGAAATTGAGGATGAAGGCAAAACTCTACTCTTATTGTGTGAATTAACCAAATCCTTTTTTCATTTCAAGGATACCATGTTTTTGAAGCCATGGTAGCTTTATGTTCCCTTTTTGATGATGTTTGTTTGTTTGTTTAGTAGTATTGTTTACTAGAATATACACTTGAAGTTGTGTAAGTATTGATAAACATAGCTAGAATTATGTTAAAACACCTAGCAACTGTCCATTCATGTGTCCTAATGATTCAGTGTGTCTAGAGTAGTATTCTATTTATTTGATACGATTCAAACCACCTTGAATCGTTTTACATGATCTCTCTGTCTTTTGATTTCCAGTTTTGAATCGATTCATTTATTATTGAATCATATCACACTTGATTCGATGCAAACTATCTTGACTCGTATCATGAATTCTCTCTGACTTTGGTCTTTGGCTCAATGATACGATTCACATGATTTGTGAATCGTATCAATCTTCGTTTTGGGCAACTTGAATCGATTCAAAACGGGTCTGAATCGTATCAATTCATGCTTCTTCTTCCTTGTGTTTTTGTTGTCTGTCTGATTCAACACGTTATTTTTGGCCAAAATATTGCACTTGCCACCCTTTTCTATATATACTCATATCCTCATAACACCCAAACCACTGAATCATTTACATCTCTTCTCTCTAGACTCTCCAAACCTCATTGTCCATTTGTTCTTGAGATTAAACACTTTTTCTAAGAATCTTTGTGGTCTTTTGAGTCATAAATTACTAGAGTTCTATAGGGATTGCAAGAGGGGGCTCATCCCACTTCTGATTTTGATTAACTTCACTTTCACACACACACACAGACACAAAACACACACACACACACAAATATAACCAACCTTCAAATTCTTAGTTTTAAACTAATATCAAGTACTTATGATCCTATCTAAATCCAACGAAATTAAACAAATATAACATTTTGAGTTCAAAACTTATGACATGGTTCATTACCAAAACAACAAAGAAAATTTCATGGAGGCTCAAAGTGGGTTAGCATATAGGATAATATAATAATAAGGGTGGCTTTAAATGACTTAGCGCTCCGAACAACGTGCCTCATGTGTAAGAAAATGCGACCAATAGTCTTTAGAGAATCAATGCAAGCTCTAGGAAAATAACATTCAAACATAAACAACTAAATGTGAAAGAAATATTTGGAATTACTGTAGGGGGGTGGATTAGGTTTTTAAGACTTTTTTCGGTTATTTATATGATGTTTAGGTTCTATTTATTTTTCTAGAAAACCATGATGAATGTATGAACATAATGCTGAAAAATAAAGAGAGTAGGGAAGAGAAGAGAACACAAGTCAAAAAGAATTCTCTCATCGGTTATTTATATGATGTTTAAGACTTTTTTCGGGAATTTATATGATGTTTAGGTTCTATTTAAATTTTTGTAGTTATGTATAGTACATTATAGAATTCTCACTTGCATTGACAAACAAAAAAAAAGAATTCTCTCTTGCAAAAGTTTAAATTTTTTAACAAAGGATAATTAAATATGAATTTTTATGTTTCTAGTGCTTAAAAATTCATATTTAACTCACGTTTTTTTAAAAAATTCTAATTTTTTTTTATAGAGAAATTGTTATAATATTCTAAACATTCCTGCATCAGTTTATTAAAAATATGAAGGGTAAACCTTAACCAAAAAAAAAGAAAAAGAAGGGTACACATTCTGATTAGGTTTTAGAGCTTTTTGGGATGGAAAATATATTTTCCATTTGTTTTCGGTCATTAGTTTAGTTTTTGCTAAATTGACCTTGGGAACTTTACTTGAATTTTCACAAGTGCTAAAACACACCTACAATACATGGGATATGACTTTTTCATACTTGAGTCATCGTTGTGAGATTCTGTTTTCTAGTATAATTAAATGATGATTACTACAACAAATAGAGTATACTTTTATCAACGTGATTATATTTTGGTATTCAAGAGAGTGGACCAAAGAGAAAGTACCATTGAGGGCAAGTTTGGATGGTGGTACTATGATCATGTTTTTGTTTCTGCTGGTGAGATTTCGGTTGATGAGGTGCAGGCTGCAATGGATGAGGGTGCTGTTGCAGGTGATGATGAAGTGATAGGTGAAGCTGAAAGTGAAGATGATGATCCTGATTATGCTCATCCGGTTGGCTTGCATGTCGTACTTGATTTCATAGCTGAGATGCGTATGTGTATGGAGAAC